>Ga0187771_10000337_pt1 | contig 27908 bp, 25 predicted proteins | sample 0116_SJ02_MP15_1_FD_133139 | JGI IMG/M metagenome (GOLD analysis project Ga0187771, IMG submission 133139) | Tropical peat soil microbial communities from peatlands in Department of Meta, Colombia - 0116_SJ02_MP15_10_MG | ecosystem: Environmental > Terrestrial > Soil > Wetlands > Peat | place... | reverse complement strand
TACCGAGACGGGCGCTTTCGTGTAATTTCCTTCGCTGTCGAGTCATTCCTCCGCTCGAAGTGTTATCAAAAGGGGCAAGCCAATTGTGGCCACTGTCACGACTTTCACCCTGCGGAAAACAGCAATGAAAGGGCGCTGAAATTCCTGGATAACCCCAATCAGATGTGTCTGCAATGCCACGCTGAATACGCGGCAAAACTGGAAGCGCATACTCATCATGCCGCCAAGTCGGAGGGTAGCCGCTGCACCGCCTGCCACATGCCCAAGATCATGACCACGGTGGGTTTCAAAACCATGACGCACACTATTGATGACATTCCCAGCGCGGAGATGACTGCGCGCTATGGTCAGGAATACAGCCCCAACGCTTGCCTCATTTGCCACACCGATAAGAGCATTTCGTGGTTGAGGCAGGAGCTGGACAATTGGAATCAGCGTGGCGGAAAGACCGTGGCGACTTCCAGCGCTCGATAGCTTCCGAAAAATAAGCCTTCTGCCACACTCCAGGCCGCCCAGGCCGCGCGAAGTTCCTTATCAGCTGGACAATGAGGAGTACCCCGATCGGGGCGACATCAAGCTACCTTTCCGCCTCACGATCTTGCGGGCCAACTCGCGTTTGGCAATTTGTGCTGTCCGCGTCGTTATCCAAGAAACGCTGGGGAAGTTGAGCTTCACCGAAATGGAGAACTTTGCGCAAGGAACTGCACACCGGTAAAGCTCCTGATTGGCCTTTTCAAAGGCTTATGGGCCCTTGTGGGACCGAAACCCCAAAGGTCACCCCCTCGCGGGACGAAACCCAGTTCCGTGAGGCAGAAATCTCGTGATGGTTCGCACCCGCACACGTGACTACAGTCACGATTAGCCCGGAATGAAATCGAAGGGAGGTTCTGACCGCCGCCAGACCTATTTCGAGTCTTTCTCTCCCACGGTGAACATGGTCCATGGGCCGGCCTTCATATCCCGTAAGAATGGCTTCTGCCACGAATATTCAGGATGATGCTCAAGAAAAGGCTCGGCCAGGAAATCCTGCCCGCAGGGATGCCCGGCGCGCGCTACGAAGCTCATTTTGGCCGCCATGGCGCTGTCGGTTGCCTTGCCCTGCACGGCGCCGCCGGGTTCATAGGCACTCCATTCCCACTCCTTCACGCCGCGCGGGGAGTTGTCGACGTGGCCGCAAAGCGCGCGTTCGTTGGGCGGCTGCTGGACGCGATACTCATTCTTGTCGAAGCTGTCGCCGTGGTCCGATAGGAACGCTTCCGCCATCTTCACGTTGATCTTCCCTTTCGCTTCTTTCATCCACTCTTCCCAGCGGATGTGCCGTGCATTCGGCGAGGATGATGCGTCGTTTGGATCAAACGTCGTCTCTTCTTTGATCACTTTGGGGTCGCGAGCGAAATTCGAGCTGACGAAGTACCCATCTTTCGTGCGCCATAGCGGCGTGTTCTTCAGCCCGAGCTCCAGGTACGCGATTTCTCCTGTTTTTCGGTCGCCGATCAGCCAGTCGTTGGCGTAGCCACCGTTGTTCCCTTCCTTGATGATGCGTACATAATCGTCAATACTGTTGGCGTACTGCAGTGCTTTGCGCGAGCGCATGAACTCCGGCTTGCCGTCTGGATCCCAGCCTTCGAACTGAGTGATGGTCGTTTCCGTGATCATGATGCCGGCCGAGTTCACGGCGAAATCGTCGTCGCTAGTGATGACGCCGGGGAAGCCGTCCATGAGGATGCGGTTGCCGTGCTCGGGCTGGATATCGAAAATGATGACCCAGCGCTCGCCTGTAAGGTAATTCGTCCAGTTGTTGTGGGCGATGACGATCTGGTGGTCCTTGGTCATGCTGCCGGTGGCGATGAACGCGCTGCAATTGCCGGGTGCGGCGAGCTTCGGAGCGTTGGCCGATCTCTGCTGCTTGTTCAGCCACGGAACGTAGTAGTCGGGAACTTCCTCAAAGGCGTTAAGCGCCACGATGTCATAGACGTCGAGGTCGACTCCGTGCGCCTTGGCTCCATCGGCGATGCCCTGCAATTCCTGCTGATACTCGGTGTCAATGTGCGGCCAGAGCATTTGCCGCGCCGTGGAGCGGAAGAACTCCCAGTCGCGTAGCGTTTTGTGCGTGTCGAACAGCTTGACGGCGGCAAGCGCGTCGGCGATTTCTGGCGCCAGAAGATATCCGTGCTGGAAGCCGATATCGGACGGCGAGCCTTCCAGGTGAACGTAGGTCCAACCGTCCTTCTGGAAGCGATACGCCTTTTGCAGGCGGGCATCGGGAGAAGCGGCTGCTGCCAGCACGGCCGGGCCCATTACGATCAGCAAAAACAGGCAGACTCCCCGCCGGACTTTATCAAGCATGTGTTCTCTCCACAGGGCCGTCGAAAATCTGAGGGAACATTCTATGCCAATTTTGGGATGCTAAGTGCGGATGAACCCTTCAGGGGGCTGAAGCCCCACTCTTAGGATCGTGCCAGGCGGCGCGGCTGGAAACCGCGCCCTTTCAAACCCGCTTTATCTGATGGCTCCTTGTGATCGCCGAGTCTCGAAGCCCTCCTGGGCAGGGGTTGGCGAGGAATCAAATATCGGTTCGCTGTTCCGGATGGCGCTGTAGATACCAGCACGGCAAGTATCCGGCGTGGGGGAACAGAGAGTTGATGCAAGTCCAGGGCTGCGGCGGCTCGAAGGTGAAGGTCGTCTTGCCATTCTTCTCGAGCACGGCGTAGTAGTGGCGCACCATGACTGAACCGTAGGCATTGTGGTTCGTAGCCACACGAATGCGGAAGACGGCGTAATCAAGGCCGAAGGCAAGTGCAGCCGCGGCAGCCAGCACAAGAATTGTGATGAACAATGCTCGGCGGAGCCGAGCTAGGCGGCTGAGACCAGTCATGTGGGGTACGAAGGTGAATTATATTCTCGCAGGAGCGATGCCTTAGGGGTGAATCCATCAGAACGATGTGGAAGGCCGGCGCTGGGAAGCCCAGCCTCGTCGTTGACAAGACCCCGGTCCGACAGGCAAACTACCGCATTCGCCAGGAAAGGCTTCTGGCGAGCGCCGGAGGGCGGCCAGGGGCAGGCCTCCAGCCTCGTTCAGTCCTAAATTCGTCCATGGCCATGACCGAGCAACGGGTTTCGTACACGCTCGACTCCTCATTGGAGACGATTGACAGCGCGGAGCAAAAGGCCACGCGGATTGCGACAGACCTTGGTTTTGGCGAAGACGAAGTGATGCAGATCTCCATGGCGGTACGCGAGGGCGCGGTCAACGCCGTGTTGCACGGCAACGGCTATGCCCCAGATAAGAAAGTCATCCTGGCTTTTGAGCGCACGGGCGACGACCTGGTCATTACGATTCGCGACCAGGGTAAAGGCATGGACCTGAGCAAGATTCCCAATCCTCTGGCGCCGGAGAACCTGCTCAAGACCTCGGGGCGCGGCATTTTTCTGATGCGCTCGTTTATGGATGTGGTCGAGATTCGCCCCTCCAAGGCGGGCACCGAACTTAGATTGATCAAGCACGTCCACGGGCACACCGCGGGCGGCAAGGAGGCTTCTCAGTGACGATGAAGGTTGGCAGTCGGCAAGTGGATGGAGTGACGATTGTGGATTGCAGCGGGCGCATCACGCTGGGCGAAGGCAGCGTGATTCTGCGCGACATGGTGCGCGACCTGCTCTCCAAGGGCAACAAGAAGATTGTGCTGAATCTGGCGGAAGTGAACTACATCGACAGCTCGGGCATCGGCGAACTGGTCAGCGCCTTTACCACGACCAAGAACCAGGGCGGCGAACTGAAGCTGCTGAACCTGACCAAGAAAGTGAACGATCTGCTTCAGATTACCAAGCTCTACACCGTCTTTGACGTGAAAGACGACGAAGCGGCGGCGATCAAGTCGTTCAGGTAGGGGCGCCGCGAAGGTCGGCCGATTGGTTGCTGCCACAGCCGAGCTCCAACCGAGCGGTCTGCCCTGCTTGACGTTCGGAGCACAATGTCAGTGGGGCTTCCGTGTCAGCGGTGGCCGCGTGGCGCGGACCTTGGCTATGCCGCCAGCAAGAACCCAAACAGTGCCCGGGAAGATCCATCGGATCATGAGCGCGCTTCTATGCGCCGGGCTTCTGGGCGTTGGGGTTACGGCGGCGATCGCCTCGTTCTTGCCTTTCAGCTTTCTTCTGGCCAAAGCCCAAGCAGCGAAGGAAACCGGGCAGCTCTTCCTGTTCACCCAAGATTTCTGCCGGGCCATACAACTGCGGCTGCGCGTTATCGCGGCTGCGAACCTGACCCTGGGCTTGGTGGTCTTCTTCTTTCGGGGGCGGGTGCGCAACGTCACTGCCCGCGTTGTCTCGGACGCGCAAATTCTCTTTCGAGACACCAGGCTTGCCATCAAGTCTGTACCGGCGTTCGATGCCCTGACGCTCACCTGCCTGCTCATCGTCGCAGGGCTGCTGCGCATCTCGCTGCTGTCACAGCCCATGCGCGAGGACGAAGCTTACACCTTCCTCCAGTACTCCTCCCGCCCCTTCTACGCAGGGTTGTCGCTTTACAACGCACCGAACAATCACCTCTTTCACACCTTGTTGGTTCGCATCGCTTATCTTGTCCTGGGCGATCACCCCTGGGCGCTGCGCCTTCCCGCGCTGATTGCCGGACTATGCCTGGTTCCGGCCGCTTACCTCGCCGCGCGATGTTTGTATCGCGGTTCTGGCGCGCTCCTTGGCGCTGCCCTGGTGGCGTCCTCATCCATCCTGATCGAGTACTCCACGAACGCTCGGGGATACATTATCGTTGCTCTGCTGTTCATGTCTCTCATTCCCGTCGCCGCGTACCTGTCGCGAAATCAGAATTGGGCCGCCTGGGTTTGGTTCGCAATTCTCGCCGCGCTGGGCTTCTACACCATTCCCATCATGCTCTATCCCTTCGGCGGGATCTGTGTGTGGCTCTTGCTCGCCACCGCTCGCGAGGCTCCGCGCACAGCCGCACGCAACCTGATCGTGGGACTCCTGCTCACGTGCGGACTCACGGTTATGCTGACACTCGAACTTTACGCCCCGGTTTTTGCCGTTTCCGGACCAGCGGCGGTTTTCGCCAACAAGTGGGTTACGGCCAAGCCAGTCCACGTTTTTCTGGCCGCTTTGCCCCCCTCGTTGGCATCAACCTGGAGCCAATGGAACCGGGACCTCCCGTTGTGGCTGGCGTGGGTTCTCCTCGCTGGCTTTGTGGTCTCTCTTGTGTGGACCCGACGCCAAAGCCTGTTCCGCGTCCCGCTGCCGCTGGCTTTGCTGCTCTGGATTGCTCCCCTAGTGCTCGTTCAGAGAGTGATTCCGTTCGAACGGGTATGGCTGTTCGCCCTTCCGCTGTACCTGATCGCTGCGAGCGCTGGCGTCGCAGCCGTGCTGGAGCCGTGGTGCGAGCGCCTTAGGATGCGCCAGGCCATTGCGATTGTCGCGCTCGCGCTCGCGATTTTTGCCGGTCTCCGAGTTCACCGCAATCAGTCCATTTACGCCACCAACGACGGACGCGGCCTGGAAGCTCTCGTGTATTACCTCAAAGGCCGTCTTGGCCCTGGAGACTCGGTTGTTGCCGGCTTCTCCTCCGATTCGCAGCTCCGCTACTACTTCCAGCACGCAGGCGTGCGGCCAAGCTGCCTCGGTGCCCCCAACCCGACGCGTATGCTGATTGTGGCGAATGAGGTTGGTGGCGACACAGTGCCCAAAGTGCTACAGGAGGCGCAGCTTAGGGATCAACTGAATCGCCCCGCCCGTCTTCTCGTCCAGTTCGACTCAGCGTCTTTGTATGAAGTGATTTCCCAGGATCATCCGCCTGGAACCGAAGCGAGCCAGCCCTAGGCTCTCCGGAACTTGAGGGCAGTTTCATTGTGGAACTGGGCGCAGAGATTTCTGTGTACCATCACTGACGCAGGCTGTCGCAGTTCATAGAATTGAAGGTATGCGTGGAGCGCGACTAGCATGCCTGCTGCTCGCTGTCGCGGCTTGTGGTCGTCCCAGAGGATCGGCCGCCTCCGACTGCATCCCGATCGCCGAAGCCCGCCAGCATGTCGGCGAAACCCGCTGCGTGAGGGGCAAAGTCCTGCGCGTTCGAGTACACGCGGGCGTTCACTTCCTCGACTTCTGCGAAGATCAGATAGCGTGCCCATTCACGGTCGTGGTCTTCTCCCACGATCTGAAGGACGTCGGCGATGTTCGGAGGCTGGAGGGCCGCATGATTGAAATCCACGGCCCGGTCAAGCTCTACGATGGCCGCCCGGAAATCATTCTCAACCGCATCAGCCAAATCACCGGAGGAGCGGCCATGATCCCGCCGCTACCTAAGACCTACGATGTCGAAAACCGCGGCCATTACAGCGCCGGCCGCTTCCGCCCTTCGAAGAAACCGAAAAAGGCGAAACCGACGCCCAACCCGACAGCGACCTACGACGTGGAAGACGGCGAGCCGGACTAGGGTGGCCGCATCCCGTAAAAGGGAGGTCGATAGGCTGTTGCCGGGGGCTTGGGCGAGATGACCTGCCTGGGTAAGAAAGGGGAGTGGTGAGACACTCCCCTTCCTTCTCGCAAGCGGACTGGCCTATTTCGCTGACGCCGCCTCCGCGTTATTGTTCGACTCGTTCAGCTCAAGGGCGAATTTCTTACCTTCAAACTGAACGCCGGTGAGCACAGCAGTGCCGGCCGCATTCTCTTTAGTGAGGGCGGCGTTCAGCCTCGGGGCAGAGTTGAGGTCCACTAGTCTTGCTTGGAGCTTAGTGAGAACCGTCTTACCCTGCATAACACTGACTTCAACAGTGGGACCGCTGCCGTCCCATTGGAGTTTGTACTGCCCCGCTTGAAGCGTGATTCCGTTGACGGTGACCGGATCACTTAAGGTCAGGCTGGCCTTTGTGGCTGCAAATGCGCTTGAGGCCAGCAACAGAGCCAGCCCCATAAGCAGAACCTTCGAAACTGTCGCGAACTTCATGGGTGTTCCTTTCTCTCCCGAGTGACTGGGAAGTGGTTAGGGCGGCCCGTTCGCGACCAGAGCGAGAAGGCTCTTGAGTTCTCACACTAATCGCCTGCCATATAGGTGCCGGTGTGGAGACAAGCTCCAGAACCGTGCTGCCGTGGAGGGGTCTTCTCACCTGGGCCGCCAAACCGAGTGCGAGCAAACCCCCATGCCGTAAGTAATGACGTGCGCCCGGAATCGCCCGGGTACACGATTAAGCATGCTTCACGATTCAGTACGCATTAACTGCGCCTGAAGTTCCCTTGGATGCAGCGGGTACCGCATAAAATGCGGCGAGTGTCACGTAACTTGGACGCTACCTACGGCTTTTCGATAGCAGGGTTCCTGGGGCTTTTGTCTGACAGCAACGAGCGGAGGTGAGCCAGGGGTTTGCGTGCTGTCGCCCAGGATCAGCTGGCGCAACAACGCCACTACACTCATGTATTGTTTTGGGCGAGGAGGTTCTTGGGGCAGATTAGCAATCTTCGCCGGGCCGTGCGAGCCTTCACCGGAACTGCTCACACCATTCCTTTCCGCAATTCCTCGAGCGGATATCTCGTTCCTCGCCATACGATTCCGTCATTCCAGAGCGTCAGCACCATGGAGCGCAGCAGGGTGTAAACAAACAGCGACGTGCTGACCGGATGCAGGAGAAAGTAATACGGCGGCACGGCCGAATACGTCGACATGCCGACGTAAATCACGAGCAGCGATCCCAGAGCCACGGCATAGGGCAGCCGCGCCCACCCCGGCGCTGCAAAGACGCCGAAAAACGGACCGAAATTCAGAAACGCCAGTCCCAGCGCCGCAATCAACGTACGCCACCACTGAAACGACAGGATGGCGAAAAAGTTCTTGGTCAGATTGTTGACCACCCCAAACGCGCCGCGCGCCCAACGGATCGAAATCAGGTCTCCGCCAAACACATTGCGCTGCCGGAACCCGGCCTGCTTCACCACCTTGCCGAGCTTCATGTCGTCGAGCACTTCCATGCGCAACGCCTCATAGGTGCCCACCGCCTCATACACGCTGCGGCGCACCAAGTTGAACGCGCCCACGCCCATATGGTCGTCGGTCGACGGGTCAGCCACTTTCCAGGGACGGTGCCCGAACAGAAACATGGACTGGAAGAAGGCGATCATCATGTATTCGCCCGGCTGCTTCATGATCATGCGTGGAAACAGCACGAGATGGTCCGCATGAACGGCTTCCGCATAGGCCAGCGCGCGACGCAGCGAGTCGGGCTTGAACAGCACGTCGGCATCGGTGAAAAGCAGCCACTCTCCGGTCCCCTGATTTGCCGCTGTCCACATCGCATGCGTCTTGCCGAGCCAGCCGGTCGGAAGATCGCGGTGATGAATGACGCGAAGGTTTGGCCTTGTATCCCCACCCTTCGACAGGCTCAGGGCAGGCTTTCTCGCAACACCGGCGAGAAGTGGGGCACCCCCATCCGAGTGTTTCCTCTGGATCTCCTCCAGAATCTCTCCGGTCCGGTCGGTCGAGCGATCGTTGACGGCGATCACTTCATAGTTGTCGTAGTCCAGTGCCAGCAGCGTGTTCAGCGCCCGCTCGATGGAATCCTCTTCATTGCGTGCTGGAACGATGATAGAAACGCGGGGGTTGCCTGGCGGCGAAACCGGATTGCGGTCCCAGTCCGGACGGGAAACATCGGCGACGGAGGGCATGCCGAAAGCAGCGTCCACGATGCGGGAAAACCACGCCAGGGCCAGAATCGTTCCGGCGATCCAGTAAGGATAAGGCATTCCGGTTTCGATTATTACATTGGCGAAAAGCAGGTTTCTCGACTGCGCAGGATTGCCACCAACAGGGCAATCCTGCTCCGCTCGAATTGACAGAGCTTGGATATAAGAAGCTTCCCTAAGTCTTCCCTGCTTCGCCCGCCGCTCCGTCTAGCTTCACTGGCGGAGCGAATCTCATCCCGAAAAAAAGTATGGCTGAAGAAGTCCCCATGGCGATGACCGGCAGAATGAATGCGGCTTGGAGCGAGCGCTTGTCGGCCAACCATCCCATCATGGTCGGCGAAGGCACGTCGCCCAGAATGTGGATGATGAAAATGTTTACCGCCAATGCGGTCGCGCGGATGTGAGCTCCCACGGAGTTGATCACTGCCGCGTTGAGCGGAGCAGTATTGAGCAACAGAAAAAACGCAGCGACTGCGATGGCAGGCATCATGACCGGACCCTTGGCGAACAGCGCCACAATCATGACGGGTATGCCCAGCAGCATGCTGGCCGCAGACACGAGGTAATAAGAACTTTTCATCCGCGGCAGCAGATAATCGCCCAGCCATCCGCCGGCGAGCGCCGCCAGAATGCCATCGACTGCGACGATGACGCCGAAGAGAAGGTCTGCGCGGTCGAGCGGGTAATGGCGCTCGCTATACAAGAACTGGGGCATCCACACTTGAATGCCGCCGAGGGAAAACGTCATCGCGGCCATGCCCAGGGTCGCGGTGAGAAAAGCAGGGTTTCGCGCCAGACCGAGAATCGTTCCCCGTTCTGGCGTTTCCATTAACGAGTCAAACTGGCCACGCTCCGGTTCCTTCAAGAACATCACAGCTAGCGCCAGCAAGAAGCCGGGAGCCGCGGCGACATAAAAGGGGAAACGCCACCCATGATGAGGAGCCAGCCACCAGCCCAGTAAGTACCCCGCTGCCGATCCCACTGGAATCGCCAGATAGAACACGCCCAGGATTCGCCCGCGCACGTTCTCGTGAAACAGATCGGCCACAAATGTGGGCGCGATCGTGACAAACGTCGCCTCGCCTACGCCGACCAGCGTGTGCCGGATCAGCAATTCCGTGTAGTTATGAGTGACTGCCGTGAGCAGCGTCAAGCCGCTCCAAAAAAGCGCGCCCAGCACGATGATGACCTTGCGGGAATAGCGGTCGGCCAGCGGCCCGACAAATGGAGCTGCGATCATGTAAAAACCGAGAAAGGCGCTGGTGAGGAACCCGATCTGCTCCTTCGTACAGTGAAACTCGTCCTGTATCAGGGGCTGGACGGCAAACAGCACGTTGCGATCCGCGTAGTTGAGGAGATTCAACGCCGTGAGGACGATCAGCGCGGTGCGAGGTTGGAGATCGGACTGGGTCACAGGTCCAGCGAATATAGCACGGAGAGACAGCCCGCGCGTCGGCGCGTTATTGTACAGGTCCTATAATTGATGGAGCTATGACACGCAAGAGTACGAGAAAAGCTACTCCGCGCTGGACAGTACGCCCTGGAGAGATCCTGCGGGAGGAGTTTCTGAAGCCGCTCGGGATGTCGACCTACGAACTGGCCAAGCGGCTGCGGGTACCCGTGCCCCGGGTGAATGATATTGTTTTGGAACGGCGCGGCATCAGCGCTGACACGGCCGTGCGGCTCTCCCGCTTCTTTGGAACCACGGAACAGTTCTGGATGAATCTGCAAGCCGCATACGAAGTGAGCCGCGCAAAGGCCGCGCATGCGGCGGAGATCGAGCGCATCCAGCCGCGGGCGGCATCTGCATCTGGCTAGCAAACTCGCGGCTGACCTTGGCGGCTAAAGCCGCCGGCGAAACGCGGCCCTAATCGCAGCGCTGAAGCGCTGCGCCACCCCAAGGCCGGACAGGTGAGGCTCGAGATTACTCGCCTCGATTAGCGCTTTGGTCTCGGCCACTTGGCGATAATAGTGGTCGAGATTCCGCCCCGCGGACGGAACTCGCTCTTCACTTCCGCCCACACCGGCTTGGCCCACTTCACTACATCTTCCAGCACACGGTTCACCACGTTCTCCTGAAAGATGCCAAGGTTGCGATATGTGTGCAGATATTCCTTCAGCGACTTCAACTCCAGGCAGCGTTTGTCCGGCATGTAGCGAATCGTCAGCACGCCAAAGTCTGGCAGCCCGGTCTTGGGGCACACGGACGTGAATTCCGGATCATCCACGACAATTTCGTATCCGGGAAACTGATTCGGCCAGGTCTCAATTTCCGGGAACTCCACGGCGAGACCTGCAGCCGCATGCTCAGCCGTATAACGGGGCCGTTTGGCCATGCTGTTATTGTAACGGGTGGCGGGCGAGCAGCCGAGCCTAGGGCTGGCCGCATCTAAACAAGCACCATTGCTGGGGCGTCTTGTGGCTGTCTGCCTGCCCTGGGCAGTGGTAAATTACTGCTTACAGTTATTGCTGCCGCACCCTGAAAGACAAGAGGTTGGCCTCGACGAACAACTCGCTCCCACCGTCGCGCCGCCGGTGGATGTGGCCGGTGCTCGGCGCACTGGCTTTGGCCCTGCTGTATTCCTGGTTCCACAGCTCTCCGCTGAAGGTCTATGCCGTACGCGTGGAGCGCGGTCCGATTCGCAGCATCGTCTCCACCAACGGAAAGATCGAGGCCATTCAGAATTTCGAGGCGCATGCTCCCATCGCGACCACGGTGAAGAGCGTGCTCGTAAAGGAAGGCGACCATGTGCGCAAAGGGCAGCTCCTGCTCCAGCTCGACGACGCCGACATCCGCTCGCAGGCGGCCAAGGCGCTGACGCAGATCAAGGCTGCGCAATCCGATCAATCCGAGCTGAAAACCGGGGGCACGCAGGAAGAAGTACTCACTCTGAACGCGCAGCTGATCAAAGCCCGCAGCGCGCGCGACGCGGCCCAGCGCAATCTCGATGCCCTCCGCCACTTGCAGCAGGAAGGCGCAGCTTCGCCCGGAGAAGTTAGGGTCGCGGAAGACGCCCTGCAGCGCGCGCAGGCCGACCTTAACTTGGCCGAACAGAAACAGAAGGACCGCTACTCACCGCCTGAGGTCGCCAAAATTCAGTCTCAGACAACGGAAGCGCAGGCGGCGTACGATGCCGCCGAAGACGCCCTTCTCAAATCCAGCGTCCGTGCGCCTTTCGACGGCATCGTCTATTCTCTTCCCGTGAAAACAGGAGCGTTCGTACAGGCTGGGGACTTACTCCTGCAGGAGGCCGACCTTTCCCACCTGCTGGTTCGCGCTTATGTAGACGAACCGGACATCGGCCGCCTTCAGACCGGGGAGAGGGTAGAAGTGACTTGGGACGCGGTCCCCGGCCGCATCTGGCGGGGCGCAGTCAGCACCGTTCCTTCGACCATCAAGCTACATCTTTCTAGAAATGTCGGGGAAACTACCTGCGCCATTGATAACGAGGATCTTCGCCTGCTGCCGAATGTGAATGTCGGCGTCACCATCGTGGCTGCCGAGCATGACAACGTTCTGACCTTGCGCCGCGACGCTTTGCACAGCGACGACAGCAAGAGCTACGTGTACCGAATCGTTGGCCATCACTTGCGGCGACAGGCGGTTGAGATTTCGCTGCAGAACCTCACACGCGTGGAAATCACCTCTGGGCTGGGGGATGGCGCCATCGTTGCCTTGCCGGCCGAGGAGTCCAAACCGTTGTTCGATGGCGCTTCGGTCCGAGTGGTGCCCTGAGTTATGAAGTCCTGCTCGGAATCCAGGTTGCGATCAGAGCCTCGACTACAGTGGAAACGGCGCTGGCTCCCGGCGTTAGTTCTCCTTCTGCTTGGAAAGGCGGCGACCGCGAACCCTTCCCCAAAGGATCTGCTCACGGCGGGCCGTGTGGATGAAGCGATTCAGACTCTGCAGCGGCAGATTAGTCAGTCCCCCACCGACGCTGAATCTTATAACCTGCTTTGCCGGGCTTATTTCATGCTGGAAGATTGGGACCGTGGAATTACGGCCTGCGAGCGGGCCCGCGACCTGGACCCCCAAAAGAGCCTTTACTATCTCTGGCTCGGCCGTATATACGGGCAAAAGGCGGATCATGCCGGATTCTGGACTGCGGCGGGCATGGCGAAAAAAGTCCGCACTTCGTTCGAACGCGCCGTGGAACTGGATCCGAAAAGCTGGGAAGCTCGCACCGATCTGGCGGAGTTCTACCTGGAAGCGCCGGGAATTATTGGCGGCGGCAAGGACAAAGCCCGGGCTCAGGCCGAGGCCATCATGCCGCTCAATCCGGCCATGGCGCACTGGGTAGCCGGCCGTATCGCAGAGAAAAACAAAGATGCCGCTTCCGCTGAGCGCGAGTATCGCGCCGGCGTCACCGCTAGCCACTCTGGGGCTCGTGCCTGGCTCGACCTGGCGAGTTTTCTACGCCGCGCCAACCGTTTCGACGAAATGGAGCAGGCTTTGCGCAATTTGGAGTCCTGCACGGTTGACCACCCTCCGTCCCTGATGGATGGCGCCGGCATGCTTCTCCGCACCGGCCGCGATTTCCCGCTGGCGGAACGCTTGCTGCAGCGCTATCTTGCGTCTCCGGCTGAAGAAGAGCCTGCCTTCAAGGCTCACGATCTGCTGGGCCAATTGCTGGAGAAACAAGGAAACCGCCATGCCGCTGCCGAAGAATATCGCGCTGCTCTCGCACTAGCCTGCAACTACGCCCGCGCTAAAGAAGATTTGAAGCGGGTCGAACACTGACGGCGGTCGGAACGCGCGTGCCAAGGCCGTCCTTCGTGTCCGTCTGTGTCCTCCGTGGTTCTGCTCTTCCCAGCATAGCCGGAAAATCCGTCCACTCCCCTTGCCTGACATTTAGAATCTGGCTGTCATCGCATTGTCCGCGAAATCATTTTCGGATCGCCTTGAAAGGGACGCAATGAAAACCCCATGCCGTGCGGCGCACCGCGCAACCTGGATTTTGGCAGTCTTAGTCCTGCCCTCTTCGCTGATGGCCGAGCCAGTTCCACTCAAACGCATCGTCGAGCTGGCCTTGTCTCACGCGACCGGCGCGGCCATCGCGGCAGCCGACGAGGAACGAGCCGCCGCCAGCTACCGCGAACTACGTAACAACCGCATTCCTCAACTGACCACGGGCGCTGGCCTCGGCCCTCCCTCCTACGGCTTCCCGCTTGCCCTTGAAGGACAGGCGCCATCGCTGTTTAACATCAATGCGCAGTCGGTGCTTCTGAATGCCGGTCTCAGCGGCTTTTTGAAGGCTGCCAAGGTTGAAGCCTCGGTTGCGTCCCTCAGGAACAAGGACGAGCGCGCCAAGATCATTGAGGATGCGGTGCTGAGCTACGCCGAACTCGCCAAATGGGAACTGCGCCTTTCGCGGTTGCAGGAAACTCAAGCCGAAGCTGACAAGATGCAGGCCGCCGTCGCTGAGCGTGTGAAGGAAGGCGTGGACAGTGAACTTGAGGGAACGCGCGCCCACCTTTCCGCCGCGCGTGTGCGGCTGCGAGTGGCCGAAGCGCAGGGCGCGGCTGATGTTCTGCGCGAGCATCTTTCCCGCCTGACCGGGCTTGCCGCGGCGAGCATCCAGACCGATCCTGACAGTTTGCCTGATTTCCCAGCGCTCGCCAACGATGACTCCGCTGCAAATCGGGCTGCTGACGCAAACCCAGCGGTTCAGGCCGCCGTGGAGCACGCCCGCGCCCAGTATCTGCGAGCCGAAGGCGAGCACCGCGCTTTCTGGCCCAGCTTTGATTTCGCTGCGCAGTATGCTCTGCTTTCCAAGTTCAACAACTTCCAGAACTACTACATCCCTGAGAAGGTCTGCACCAACGCCACGATCGGATCGTATCTGTGCCCTAACGGCGGCTTCCGCCAGAACAACGCGACCATTGGAATTTCCATTCGCTTCCCATTTTTCAACGCATCGCAGCGCGCTCGCGCGCAGGCTGCCGATGCCGACGCGCTGAAAGCCACGAAACAAGCGGAAGCCGCCCGCAACCAGGCGTCGGAGGAAACGCTGCGCCTGCAGCGCTCCGTGGCGCAGATGCAGGCCGCGCGCGATGTCGCTCAGCTGGAATACGAAATCGCCGAGAAGAATCTCGCCGCCGTTCAGACCCGCATGGACGCCGGCACCGCCAACCTTCACGATCTCGACGACGCCCGGTCGCAAGTCAGCGAGCGCTTCATTACGCTGCAGGACGTTACCTTCGAGCTGCAGCGCGCACAGATGGGCCTGCTGCGATCTACGGGAGATTTGGAGAAGTGGGCGATGGGTGGACGGTAGGAAATGCGGAAGCCGACGGGCAATTGCAGATTGCAGATTTCAGGTTGCGGATTTTAGGGAAACTCTGCTTAAGTCCAAGAAGAACAAAAGCAGGTTCCCATTCGACTCCTTCGCTGTGCTCAGTCGCTCAGGGCAGGCTCTCGACTTCGCGGGATTGCCCGAAATACGGGCAATCCCGCTCCGCTCGGAATGACAAAATTGAACTTAATCAGAGTTTCCTTAGATTGCCGCTACAGCCGGAATCTGAAATCTACAATCTTACTTTTGCAATCGCACTACAGCTTCGTCCTCAGCGTCTTCACCAGCTGCCGAATCGCTTCCTCGTTGCGCCGGTACCAGCGCCACTGGCCTTGCTTCGTGGCCTCTACCAGCCCTGCCTTCGTCAGAATGGCCATGTGATGCGAAATCGTAGGTTGCGAAAGTTGAATGCGGTCTTCAATGTCGCCCGCGCATAAGCATGCCCCCGGCGCAACCATCTTCCCCACTTTGGCCGCGGCTGGCCCTTCTTTCAAAGCTCGCAGGATGCGCCGCCGCGTCGGATCGGCAACGGCCTGGAGTGCTCGGTCAAGTGAATCGTCGGCAGGCATGGCTGGACCTACAAATAGCGCGGAAATCGATGAGTGTCAATGTTGAGACATCACCGGTAGCGTATCAGTTTGAGCCTTGCCCTTGTCTGTGGCGTCATCCCGAAGCAAAGCCGCTTTTGAGGCGGAGCGAGGAATCTGGCGAGCGGTTTCCCGCCAGTGCGCGCGAGATCCCTCGCCCCGCTGGTGAAAACGCGGGGCTTCGGGATGACGTCATCGTAGAAGATGAAAATGTGGTCAGAATTCAAAGTGACGCGCGTGTTCTCGGCAGCCTACTTCTTTAATATCGGGCTGTACCCGTCCTGGATCAGCCGGGTGCGCATGGCCTCTGCATCCTTGAGGTCGGTGTACGGCCCAACTTGCACGTGGAAGAACTTGTCCGTTGTAGATTGAGTTGCGACAAAGGCTGGATAGTTCTTTTTCTTCAGCGCGTCCACCAGGGCGTCGGCGTCTTCCTGCTTCGTGACCGCAGCCACTTGCACGAAATATCCGTTCGTGGGCAGCACGGCGCTCGAGTCTGCCGGGGTTGCTGGAGGTGTCTGTGCCGGGGCCGTACTGGCGGCTGGGGTTGTGGTTTCCGGCTTGCTTTCGGTTGCCGGAGTCAACTCAGGACTGGCATCCTTCTGCTCCACTGACTTGTAGAACGTCATGGGCGGCGTTGGCGGTGCTGTCGCAGCGGCCTTGCTTGTGGCAGGAGCCGGCTGCGACGCTGGAGCCGCGCTGGCATTTGCGGCCGAGGGTCCGTACTTCCGTCCCAGCGAGTAGCCGAAGGCGAAAAACAACGCGCAGATTGCGACCAGGAAGAAGAACAAGCCCAGCAGCTTGCCCGTTCCCAGGGTTATTTCAGTGTCTTCCGATGACGAAGTCATAGCCCAACTCCCACTTCGGCGCGCAACTCCCGATCTCTTCTACTCGTTGTCATTCCGACGTGCGAGCGCAGCGAACCAGGAGGAACCTGCTTCTCGAACTCCAGTAGAGCAGATTCCTCACGCCTAAAGGCGTGTCGGAATGACAAACGGAACGATACCCACCGCGTCCTAGGCTGTTTTCTTCTGCTCCGCGCCGCCCGGCGTTGCCAGCAGCTTCTGAATCCCGGAGAAAAAGTCCACCGGCACAGGGAACACAACCGTCGTGTTCTTCTCCACGCCAATCTCGGTCAGAGTCTGCAAGTAGCGCAACTGCACGCTGACGGGCTCAGTCGACAGCAGGTGTGCGGCGTCAACCAGTCGCTGCGCCGCGGAGTATTCGCCCTCGGAGTGAATAATCTTCGACCGCTTCTCGCGCTCCGCCTCGGCCTGCTTCGCCATTGCGCGGACCATCGTCTCATTCAGGTCCACCTGCTTCACCTCGACGTTCGTCACCTTTACGCCCCACGGCGAGGTATGCGTATCGAGAATGCTCTGCAGCCGCAGATTGATCTTGTCACGGTGCGCCAGCAGTTCGTCGAGTTCCAGTTCGCCCAATACCGAACGCAGGGTGGTCTGCGCGAACTGTGACGTCTGGTAGACGTAGTTCGACACCTGCACGACCGCCTGCCGCGGATCGATCACGCGCAAGAAAATGACGGCATTCACCTTCAGCGTGACGTTGTCGCGCGTGATGATGTCCTGCGGCGGCACTTCCAGCGCCTCCTGCCGCAGCGACACCCGCACCATGCGGTCCACCGGAGCAAAAACCAGGATTATGCCTGGACCCTTTGCCCGCGGCAGCAGCCGGCCGAGACGAAAAATCACGCCGCGTTCGTACTCGGCAAGAATCTTGATGGAACTCAGGATATATATGACAACAATGACGCCAGCGACCGTTCCGAACCCGCCTATTACGTCGAACATGGACACCTCCCCTTCGGGAGCGGCAACGCCCCTACCGCGGATTGTATAGCAGGCAGAAAATTGCGGCGCGCAAATCGCTCGCGAGGAGGTTGCTTGCCTTGATGCGCCGGAGGGGATTCCTTGCCTTGTCATCCTGAGCGAAGCGAAGGACTTATGCAACTTCCGGCAAGTGCAGGGATCCTTCGGCGCAAACAACGCGCCTCAGGATGACAAACGCCGGTGTTGGGATTGATACACTGCGCGTCCGGCGACGTTACTGCGCCTTCGCCACTTGAACGCGGCTCATATCCACCGGGATGTCGCGCTGGACTTCCATCTCGATCGAAGTGCCCACGTCCAGCTTCAGTTCCGGACCATGCTTCAGTAGCGCCCATGCTACCCCCGCTGCGAGTCCGGCAGCGCCGCCTATGCGTGCCCCGTTCAGTCCTCCGGCGGCCACGCCGCCGATGCTTCCCACCGTGCCCCCAACGGCCGCGCCCTTGGCCGCGTCCTCAATCCTTTTGCCGGTGTCTTTGTCTTGCTGGATCGTTCCTTCGCTGTCCTTCACACCCTTGTCGTCGGCCCCGGGAGTGTTTTCGATCGAAGCGGGCAGCATTACCGTATAGCCGGTTGGAAAGATCAACGTGGTGAAGTGAATCAGAATCTCCGCGCGCTTCTTGGCCCGCCCCGCCGGCTCGGTATGCATGATCTTCCCTTGCACATAGGTTCCCGCCGGTACCAAAACGCGGTCGTTCAGCACAAAGGGAAACGCCGTTTCGGCATACACCGCATCGCCTTCGCGCGCGTTCTTGGTGGAAATGGCCTGCTTCAGCAGGAGCGGGATTTTGGTGCCCGCCGGGATGACGGCCGCGTTCGGATCAGCTGACTTCGCCACCGTCGCGGATGCAGGGGCCGGATTGGCCGTCCCATCCTGGGGCGCGCTGGCAGCCTGAGCGGGAGCAGCGCTTACAGGTTGAGGCGAAGTATCGGCGGGTTTGGGGTTCCCCGCTTCTTGCCCCAATGCCATCCCAGAAACCAGCAGCAGTGTTAGAAGTATGCGCATCGTGTACCTCCACGGCAAATCAAGTTCTATCTCTACCTTGATGGGGTCTGGGACCCACGATTCATATCAGGGCATCGCTTCAGCGATGCCGGAAAAGACGGCTTTAGCCGCTGCGGCTTTCCCGCACGCTGGCAGCGGCTGAAGCCAGCTCCTTCCTCCGGCGTCTTTTGCGGCACGCCTCGAAGGCGTGCCCTGATACGAATCTTCTTTCAGAGCGCTCGGACTTCTGTCTCAAATGCAAGCTTACTACGGCTTGGGGGCTAGGATGCAGGGATTCAGGCGGAAGTTATCTGGATGCCCCGCATGGTGATACACTTTTTGGAGGTCGGTAGCACTAAGATGAACCGTTGCGTAAGTTCTTTCCTGCTGTTTCTAGCGTTATCTTTCCCTCTTGCTCAGAGCCAGACCGAGAAGAATTCCAATCAGCCCGATCTCGGCGATCTCTCGTCGCAGCAACTGAGAGACTGCTACTCAAACTACAAGCTTTGTGGCGCGCGAGACGACTCGGATATATCTGCTGAACTCGCAAGCCGTCTCCCCACGTTCGCCACGGAAGAACTCATGGACTGTTTTGACGACTTTGACATTTGTGGTCTCGCCGAGACCGATCACTATTGGCCGATCTCCGACGAGATCGCCCGTCGTGGCGATCCTCACGAGCTTCTGGTCCGGTACTGGAAAGAACGCAAGTGGACAATACGGTATGGAATTGAGGATGTCGCATATCACTTTGACACTCCAGAAGTGACCGCGTTCATGAGGCGGATTATCTCCGAGCGCCGCCTGACGCGCAGAGAGGATCATTACTGGGCTGTCAATTACCTCTCCAAGAAATGCGACGAGAATGCGCTACGGGTCCTGAGCAGTGGACGCTATCGGTACCAAGGGAGTTTGCAATATCAGACGAGCGTTGAGCTTTTCGGCAAGTGTCGATACCGGCCCGCAATTCCTTACCTGGTGGATACGGCAGTTTACGACTGGTCATTCAATATCGTGATCGCGGCTGACCATAGTCTGCACGCCCTGTATCCGGGCGTCAGAGATTTTGATCGACTTGATGAGATGCAACGTTACTTCTGCGGACGCGCCAAGCAGGACGGGTTCAGAGTGAAATGCTCTGCGAAGTAGTGCACTGAGACGCGCTCCTCACCTGTAAATCAAGTACTTCTCCCTGACCTTCTCAAACTTCTCCAGCCCCTCCTGCCAATCCTGCGCGATGCGGCGCGGGTCTTCGCCTGCCACGAGTGCGTCGTACGCGTTCTGGTTGACCAGCGCGTCGCTCATGTGATCGATTCTGAAATCCGCCGCGTAGAGCTTGTGCAGCGCCGCCGCCAGCTCGATTCCTAACTCCGGCGCATCGAATCCGTTGCGATCCGTCAGGATGATGTTCACTCCGCGACATTCTTGGCCGCTGTATGTGCTGGCCATCGGCGTGAAGGTTACCGGGACGAAGCGCACGCCCGCGATCCCGCGGCCGTTCAAATAAGCCGCCAATTCCCTGCTCTTCACCCACGGCGCGCCCACCAGCTCAAACGGAGTGTCCGTTCCGCGGCCCACCGAAACGTTCGTGCCCTCGATCAGCGCGACTCCGGGATACAGGGCCGCTTCGGTCACGCTGCGCAGATTCGGCGACGGATTCACCCACGTTAGCCCGGTGGAATCGAACCAATCGCCGCGCTCCCATCCGTCCATCGGCACCACGGTCAATTTCGCGTTGATGCCGCGCTCGGCGTTGAACACCTTTGCCAACTCGCCGACCGTCATGCCATGCCGCACCGGCACGGTCCAGTAGTTTGTGAAGCTCTCGCGGCCCTCGTCCGACACTGGCCCCTGCACGAACGATCCCGTAATCGGATTGGGCCGGTCGAGCACAATCATTTCGATCCCGGCCTTCGCCGTCGCTTCCAAGAAATATCCCAGCGTGGTTTCGTAGGTATAAAACCGTACCCCTGCATCCTGAATGTCGAACACAATCGCGTCCAGATTCTTCAGCACGTCTTCCGGCGGGCGCCGCGCCTCGTCCGTCGCCCCGTATACGCTGTAGACGGGCACGCCCGTCGCCGCATCTTTCGAATTGCCGACGTCGGTGGTGTCCAGCGTGCCCGCCACGCCGTGCTCGGGACTGAAAATCGCATCCAGCTCGACTCCCGGCGCCTGCGCCAGTACGTCGATCGTCCGGCGACCGTCGGCATCGAGCCCCGTCTGATTCGTCACGATCCCGATCCGCTTCTTTGCATCTGAGCTGATGTCTACGCGCTTGACGTCTAACGATTGCCGGGTGCCCCACCCTTCGCGGTTTTCGAAGGGTGGGAATTCCGACTTCAGCGCTTCGAAGCCATGCTCTTCGAGCACATCAATTCCGGTCTTGACCGCTCCATTGCGCGCGTTCATGTGCCGCGATCCGCTCTGTGCTTCGTTGTATCCGGTAAGGCTCTTCCAGCGCACGGCTTCTTTCTCCCCGGAACTCAGATTCAGCGCCGCCGCTACTTCCGTCGCGACTTTCGACCGCAGTGCGACGGCACTGCCCTTCCCGCGCGGATGCACCGCATTGGTGAGCAGGATGACGTAGGTCTGGGTGGTTGGATCGATCCACATCGATGTTCCCGTGAAGCCCGTGTGGCCGAATCCGCCCACAGGCAATAGATCGCCGCGATTTGAGGAAAACGGAGAGTCGATGTCCCAGCCAAACCCGCGCAGCACAGGCGCCGCGGGAGGCTGTTGGGGCGACGTCATCTTTTCGACCGCTGCGGCCGAAAGAATTCCGTCGCCTCCGTTCAGCAATGCCTGAGCAAATTTCGCTAGGTCGTCAGCGGTTGAAAACAATCCGGCATGGCCGGCTACGCCGCCCATCCGGCGGGCCGTGGGATCGTGCACAACCCCGCGCAGCATGCGCTCTTTTTCGTCATACTGCGTGGGAGCAATCCTCGTCCGCCAGCTCGCCGGAGGCGCAAAGCGCGTCCGCGTCATTCTCAACGGGGCAAAAATGTGGCGCACGGCATAAGCATCCAGCATTTCGCTCGACACCCGCTCCACTAGCGCGCCCAGCACAATAAAATTGATGTCGCTGTAGATGAACTGCGCCCCAGGCGCCTCGACCGGCGTTTCGGCAAAGGCCATGCGATACGCCGTTTCCTTCCCTTCCCACGGCGTTTTCAAGTCCAGATCCGGCTGCAGACCCGAGTAGTGCGTCAGCAACTGCCGCACCGTGATGTCTTCTTTCCCGTTCTGCGCAAATTCCGGCAGATACTTCGCCACGGGATCATTCAGCCGCACCTTCCCCTGCTCGACCAGTTGCATCACGCCGGTCGTAGTCGCGACAACCTTGGTGAGCGAGGCCAGATCGAACACCGTGTCGAGTGTCATCGTTTCGTGCCGCGGCTCCAACGCCCGATGGCCGTAAGCCCTGCGGTAGACGACCTTGCCGTCGTGACCGACGATCAACACCGCGCCGGGAATGCTCCCCTCGGCAATTGCCTGCTGAATGACGGAGTCGACCGCTGCCAACCTGACCGGAGGAGCGCTAGCGGGCGGAGTTGGCGGAGGAACTGCTGCGAGCCCCCGCCCGCCGAGGGCCACACCAACGGCACAGAGAAGGAGACACACCACGAGAAAGAGAATTACGGGCCAAGATGCTGCTCGAAATGGCGAGAAGATGTTCTGCTTCCCTGGCCAGGAACTGAACGATTTGGAGCTAGGAGAAGAGATGCTCTGACTCTACACAACGCCACCCAGGCAACTCAATAACCGCAAGTAATCACACGGATACAGGGGGGTGCCGGTTACCTGTCTGCATCATACTGCAGTTAGGTTTTTTCGTTGAACCCCTGCTTTACCCTGTCCTCCAACTCTGCTATAACCCGCACTGGGTCTTAAACCTCTTCTAGGCGCAAGTCCTGAATCTTACCGTTCCATTCTCGTTGCTACGGTCCTATGACGATCAGGACAAGATCTTCTCTGCGCCATTCCTGATCCTGTGCGAAGCGATCGCCGCCCGCGCCTTGCCGGCCGCCTCGATCGCCGTCACACGTCAAGGTGCCCTCGTTGCCCTCAGATCCTTCGGACACTTCACGTATGACTTGAGTTCTCCAGCCGTGACTCCTTCGACTCTCTTCGATCTCGCCTCCGTCACCAAAGTGGTCGCCACGACGACCAAAGCAATGATCCTCTACGAACGCGGCCTTTTGGATCTGGACGCTCCCGTAGTCGGCATCATTCCCGAATTCCACAGCCAGTCCGATCCCCGCCGTGACAGCGTCACCTTCGGCATGCTGTTGGGCCATACTTCGGGCCTTCCGGCCTACGAGAAGCTGTTCCTGAAAGCGCAGACCCGCGACGAGCTTCTCCATGCCGCCTTCGGCATGCCGCTCACCGCCGAGCCCGGCGCTCGCGCCGAATACAGCGACATCGGATTCATCGTCCTCGGCGTGGCGCTGGAGCGGCTAGCTGAGGAGCTTCTCGACCGCTTCTGCCAGCGCGAAATCTTTGGCCCCCTGGCGATGACTCACACCACGTTCAATCCGCCCGCGGAGATGCGGCCGCATATTCCGCCCACGGTTGACGACCGGGGCTTTCGCAAAAGAATTATTCAGGGCGAAGTGCAGGACGAAAACGCATATGTCCTCGGCGGCGTCGCCGGACACGCTGGCCTGTTCTCGAACGCCGAAGATCTCGCCCGCTTCGCCCACTTTATGCTTCAGTGTGGCACGGGCGCCACCGCCTGCGAACGGCCGGAGTCACAACGCGCGATTCTCCGCCCCGAAACCGTTGCCCTATTCACCCGTCGCCAATCCGCCCCGGCAGAAACTTCCCGGGCCCTCGGTTGGGACACTCCTTCGATTCCGTCACAGTCGGGGAGATATTTCAGCCCAATGTCTTTGGGCCACCTCGGCTACACCGGAACCTCTTTGTGGATCGACCTGGAGCGCCATCTTTCCATCACGCTTCTCACCAATCGCACTTGGCCGGACTGCGCCAACCAGGCCATCAAAGAAGTCCGGCCGAGATTCCACGACGCGGTGATTGAGGCGATCGAGAACTCGTGATGACCCGGAGTTGGGAAGAACTCAAGCGCATCAAAAGCTGCAGCGTTTACTTGTTCCCCGATATGATCTACGTTGTCGCTTCGGCCAGAACCGTTCCCGGCTTCGACATCCACTCCGAACCTGTGTTCAAGGTTGAGAGAAATGTGCAGCCATCGGTCTTGGGCGACAGAGTGGTTACGGCCTTGAATGCATTTCAATTCGACGTTCCTCCGCCCAGCCCTCGCAGCAAAGATGTCGGTCCTCTTCTAAAGCGAACCGGCCTGCGATCCTGGAAACAGCTAGAGGCGCGCGCCCTACATATCAGCGTTACCCTGGATGGAGAGATCATTCAGGTCATTCCGACGGCGCGCGATCTACGACACGGAGGATAGAATTTCAAGCCGGATTTGACCTGCGAGTGTGCTCTGGACCCGCAAGAAATCGGCACGACCCTTCTGCAGGCTTTGGAAGAATGTTCGTGAACCCTGGCACTCGCGGCAATCATAGTTGAGAGAAGGCAAGCATGACATCGCGCATTTCAACTCTTTCAACCGAGCAGATCCTCCCCGCGGCACGCCATCTCGACCGCATGTCGTCGATCGAGATCGTCCGTCTCATCAACCGCGAAGACGCGACCGTCGCTCGGGCTGTCCGGCGCGTCCTGCCGCAGATCGCCCGCGCCGTTGACGTCGTTGCCGACGGCCTGCGCCACGGCGGACGCCTCATTTACGTCGGCGCCGGAACCAGCGGCCGCATCGGCGCGCTCGACGCCTCAGAAATCCCGCCCACGTTCAACGCCGATCCCCGCACCGTGCAGTTCGTCATGGCCGGAGGCACGAAAGCGCTCGCCGCCTCGACTGAAGCCAGCGAAGACGACGCCGCCCTCGCGATTGCGGAGATGAAGAAACGCAAGCCTGGCAAGCACGACATTGTTCTCGGCATCGCTTCCAGCGGGCGCACTCCCTTCACCATCGCTGCCGTCGAGTACGCCCGCCGCCGCGGCGCCCGCACCATCGCCCTCACCTGTAACCGACACTCGCCGCTCGAGCGGGTCGCCGATCTCGCCATTGTGACCGAAGTCGGCCCCGAAGTTCTCGCCGGCTCGTCGCGCATGAAGGCCGGCACAGCGCACAAGATGGTCCTCAACATGATTTCTACCGGCGCGATGGTTCGTCTTGGGTATGTCTACGGCAACCTGATGGTGAACGTCTGGACCAAGAACGAAAAGCTGACCGAGCGAGCAGTCCGCATCCTCGAGCAGACGACCGGAGCCGACGCCGCGTCCGCCCGCCGCGCCTTAAAGGCCAGCGGCAATAGAACACCGGTGGCTGTGGTCATGCTCGCCGCAGGCGTGAGCCGAGCCAAAGCCGATGTCGCGTTGAAGAAGACCAACGGCAACGTGCGCATGGCGATCGCAATCGCCGAGCGCTAATTGAAGGGGCCACAGTAACCACCGTCACCCCCTGACCGTGTCCAGACAATCGATTGCGGACGGTCGGGATGCCGCTCTCCGGCGCTGCCCGAACTGCGCCGATATGTTGCTGCACATCTCTTGCATTGTGCTGGAGATGCAAGCGTGCGGGAAATCAGGGACCAACGCAGCAATTTTGGTGCAAATCAACGCTTGCCTGATTAATTCATTGCGTCATAGGTCAAAGATCGCCGCAAAAGCCGCCTACGGCTTCTTCTGAATGAATCTGCGCCGCGCCAGGTGGGTGTTGGCGTCGGGCTTGATCTCGTCGTACTTCAGGCAGCTAATCGAGCCATCGACTTCGAGCACCGCCAAGGCCACCTGGTCGCAGCTGCTGATGCCGTGCTCGCGTAGGGCGCGATGCAACTCGTCCATGCTGACGCGCTCGCGCGCCATGTGCGACTGAATCACTTTGCCGTCATGGACCAGCAAAGAAGGCTGGCCCTCGATCACCCGGCGCAGCTTCCGGCTGGAGCCGGAAAGATGCGCCACCACATAGTTCATGATGAGCAGAGTGGAAGCCGCCACTGCGCCGCCGGCGAGCGAAGTGTCGGGACCGGTCATGGCATTTTGCACGGAGTTCGACAGCAGGAGCAGCAGCGTGAGATCGAACGGAGTCATCTGTCCGACCTCACGCTTACCGCTGAGACGCACCCCAATCAGAACCAGCAGGTAGATCACGCCCGTGCGCAGCACGATCTCGAACAGTACGTGAGCGGCGGGATAGAGCGCTCCGTTCAATTCTGTGCACCCGTCAATTCTGCGTGCTGGGCGCCGGTCCCGCGGTCACCGGCACCGGGGCTTCTTTGGGCGTGGTCAGATATCCCGTGGCTTTGTTCTTGTCCACGGTCCACACCACGACCTCAAACAGCAGGTGTTCGCGTCCCGAGTAGAACTGGATGGGCTCGGCGATGTTGCGGTCTTTTTTCTCGATGGTCTTGTCGTCGGAAGTGACATCCATCGTGAACTTGCCCTTCTTGGGGTCGGTCTTTTTCAATTGCAGGCTCACGGTGGCCACCGGCTGCGGCTTGGCGCCTTTCAGCAGCGTGAACTCGTAGTAGTTGCGGTCGCCCCTGTGCTTGAGGACTTCGAGGTCGGAGCGGGTGGTGGCGATCAAGCCGCTCTGTACGCCCAGATCGCCGATTGTGCTCTGTAGCCTGGCTTTCGTAGCTTCGAGATCGGCCTTGGTATTGGCGACGTCGGTCTTGACTCCGCCCACGTCGGTTTTGACTCCAGCGATTTCACCGCTGACCTGGCCAATCTGTTCCTTCTGTTCCTTCTCGATGCGGCTTTCCGCGGCCTTCTCTTCGGCCAGCAACGTGGCAGTGCGCTGTGCCAGTTCCTTCTTGGTCATGCCGGCCTGTTGCGCCAGAGTTTCCTGCTGCGCCTCGGCGGTCTGCACGCGATTCTCAAGTTCTTTGACCTGAGCCTGGCTGGCGGCTAGGTCGTCCGTCAGCTTGCTGATCTGTTTGTGTGCAGCGAAATGCGCGTAAGCGGAAGCCGCCACGACGATCACCGCCAGCAAAAGCAGAATCCACTTGCCTGCGTTCGATTGATGTTCCATTACGACTGGAGTGCCTTCATCGGCCATACACTATTCCTCCTCGGAATCAAGACAAATGAACTGTAAGGATAAGGTTATTGTTGAGCAGGGATGGCAAGGTGTCAATTAGCGACGGAGATGCTGCGACGGTTCCGCTTTGCACCTCTGCGAAGAGTCTGCGCGCTTTGTCAGCCAGCGCGGCTATCCTACGCCGTGCCCGGTCAGGATGGGTTCGCGCTTCTCGGCGGCGGACCGCTTGACGTGCATCAACTCCACCGCCTTCGCGGCGATGTGCTCGGCGCTGACGTCGAATTCCTTGATCAGCTCCCAGGGGGCGCCCGAGTCGCCAAAGCGATCCTTCACGCCAATCGCCCCGGTGATCACAGGGAAGCCGTAGAGTTGCGGGCTTTCCGTGATGACGGCACTTACGCGCCAGGCCAGCGCTCCGATCTGATGTTCTTCGGCGGTGATTACCACTCCCGTTTCCCGCGCGGCACGGATGATGGCTTCGGCGTCGATGGGCTTGAGCGTGTGCAGGTTGAGCACGCGCGTCTCGTAGCCGAGTTCTTTCTTCAGGATGTAGGCGGCGCGCATGGCCTCCGGCACCATCGGACCGCAGGCGACGATGCTGACGTCTTCGTGTTCGTTCCGGTACGAGGCGGCCAGGACGGTCTCGAACGCCTCCAAGAAGTTCGGCCCTTCGCGGCGCAGGCGGATCACATTGGCCTGGCCGAAGAGGAACGGAGTCTTCTCGTCGGTGACGATTGGAGTAGCTTCGCGAGCAAAGCGGATGTACTTTGGCCCTTTGTGCTGGAGCAGCAGATACGTGGTGGCTTTGCGCGTTTCCACCGCGTCGCAGGGCATGACGACCGACATGTTAGGCAGGCCCTGCATGGCGAAAAGATCTTCCAGCGCCTGATGCGTGGCGCCGTCGGGGCCGACTGAGACTCCACCATGCGCGCCGGCAATCATCACGTTGAAATTGCCGTAGCAGACCGAAGTGCGGATTTGATCCAGATTGCGGGCAGCGGCAAACGTCGCGTAGGTGCCCAGCACGGGCAACTTCCCTTCCCGCGCCAGGCCTGCCGCGGCCGAGGTGGCCGACTGCTCGGCGATGCCCATGCTGATCCAGCGCGGCTGGCGCTCGGGTTTGCCGGCATAAAAATCGCTGATGGTGATCGATCCGGAAATATCGAGACCCAGGCAAACTACGCGCTCGTCGCCGCCATTTTCAGCGAGCGACTGGCCGAAACCCTTGCGGGTCGGCTCCATCTTCACTTTCATTGTGTCAGCCGAATTCCACCAATAGTCGCGGGAGAACTTCGGCATCTTAGCTTCGAGCTTGCACTCGACTTCGGCCTGGTACTGCTTCGCCTTTTCGAGCAAACGCTCGACTGGAATGCGCTCGCTCACGCGTAGCTCGGCAAGACCCTTCATCAGCTCTTCGTAATTCGGAGCCTT
>Ga0187771_10000336_pt1 | contig 27921 bp, 29 predicted proteins | sample 0116_SJ02_MP15_1_FD_133139 | JGI IMG/M metagenome (GOLD analysis project Ga0187771, IMG submission 133139) | Tropical peat soil microbial communities from peatlands in Department of Meta, Colombia - 0116_SJ02_MP15_10_MG | ecosystem: Environmental > Terrestrial > Soil > Wetlands > Peat | place... | reverse complement strand
TGATTGATTGTGCCCGAGGGGCTCACCAGCGTCGGATCCCAATAATCACGATAGATACTCACTGCCAGAGCCTGCTTCTGCGCCTGCGAGTAGCTCGATGTGTCGGGAGTGTCCGGATAGGCATGAATATCGAACACGTCGAGCGAACGCGTGCCCGCAATCTGATCCTTCCAATGGATCTGGTTTAGCCACCAGGGCAAGAAATCGTCGCCTGCGTGATTGCCCTTGTCGTTGCCATTCGCTCCGTTCCAGTAGAACCACCAGCAGCAAAACACGGGGCCCAGACGGATCGCCTGCGGGTCCCACGTCTTCAGTTTGGTGGCCTCGGTCCAATATGTGTTGGCCAGCTCGTCGTAGCCCGAGGGACTGGGGTGAATGTCAACGTGCGTGCCACCCCAGATGTCAACCTCGTTGTCCATGTCATAGAAGTGAGGAACAGTGCTGCCAAAGGCCGTAGCCAACGCCGCGGCCCAATCGCTACGGTATACACAAGTCGCAACCGGGCAGCTCTGGGTGTGATCGTCGAGCAACGGGTAGTAAGCGCGATTGAGCTGCGCCGAGCTGGCAACCATCGTGGTTGAGCAATCAGATTTCAAGTTGATCCCAGCGTCGATGTTGTATGGGTCCACGCTTGAACTGCACGCGCCGTCCTGCGACACCGAGAACACCCAGTGATAATTGTCGGATCCGCCCTGGGTCACCGACGTTTCCGCGCTCTTCGCAACCCACGGCAGCATGACCATGGTCATGAGCGGATTGCTGCCGGCAGACTTTACGTCCTTGATCCACTGTATGGAATCATCATCGCTGTTACTGAAACCACTGGCATCAAAGTCCTCAAAGTACCAGTCATCATCGGCGTTGTTGGTGTGCAGCTGCCAGTTATAAGTCGAGGTCGCGTTGCCGCCCCAGCGCACCACGCTCAGGCCGCTGTCGGTAACGTGCGCCGCGTCCTGAGGATAAGACCCTCCATAGACATACGGGCTGATGGCGTGCCGATTGGCCAGTACATTGATGTCAACCGTGATGCCGCTAAACGACCCCGTAGGCGTAGCCGACGCCTGGTTCGAGTTGCCGCTTTCTCCCGACGCGTTCACTGCCGTCACCACGTAGTAATACGTCGTCCCATTCGTCAATCCTGTATCTGTGTAACTGGTCGTGCTCGGCGAGGCCACCGTCGTGTACGGTCCACCGTTCGCCGTGCCCCGCTTCACGTGGTAGCTGGTCGCCCCGCTACTTCCGTTCCAGGTCAGGCTCACTTGCTGATTCCCCGCCGTTGCCTTTAAGTTCGTCGGGGCGGCTGGCACCGCCGGCATCGGCCTGGCCGAGACTTGATTTGAGTTGGCGCTCTCGCCCGACGCGTTCACCGCCGTCACCACGTAGTAGTACGCCGTCCCGTTCGTCAGCCCGGTGTTGGTATAGCTGGTTCCGGTCGGCGAGGCCACCGTCGTGTATGGTCCGCTATTCGCCGTGCCCCGCTTCACGTGGTAGCTGGTCGCCCCGCTGCTCGCGTTCCACGACAGGCTGACCTGCTGATTCCCCGCTGTTGCCTTTAAGTTCGTCGGCGCGGCTGGCACGGGCGGCATCGGCTTGGCCGACGCTTGATTCGAGTTGCCGCTCTCGCCGCTCGAATTGACCGCCGTCACCACGTAGTAGTACGTCGTCCCGTTGGTCAGCCCGGTGTTGGTATAGCTGGTTCCGGTCGGCGAGGCCACCGTCGTGTATGGTCCGCCGCTCGCCGTGCCCCGCTTCACGTGGTAGCTGGTCGCCCCGCTACTTGCATTCCACGACAGGCTGACCTTCTGATTCCCCGCTGTTGCCTTTAAGTTCTTCGGCGCGGCTGGCACCGAAGGCGTAGGCTTGGACGAGACTTGACTGGAATTGCCGCTCTCACCGTTCGAGTTGACCGCCGTCACTACGTAGTAATACGTCGTCCCATTCGTCAGCCCCGTGTCGGTGTAACCGTTCGTGGTCGGCGAGGCCACCGTCGTGTATGGCCCGCCACTCGCCGTTCCCCGCTTCACGTTGTAGCTGGACGCTCCGCTGCTCCCGTTCCACGATAGGCTCACCTGTTGGTCTCCGGCCGTCGCGTTCAGGCCGCCGGGTACGGCTGGCGGGTTGCCGGTGGTTCCGCCACCGCTGGATCCCCAGGATGCTCCGCAGCCCGGCAAAACGAAGGCGGTAAAGAATACGAGCAGCGAACTCAATTCAACCAGCTTTTTTCGGGCAGCCATGACGACAAGTCTAGACCAGAAAATGCCGCCCCGACTGACACGCAAGTGCACGTTTTATGCGGCCACGGGACAACCCAATCCCAAGCGGTTGGCCATGAGTCCCCCTTGCCGCAGGGACGATCTCTCGGCCATAGCCGGAGTCGTTCAGCCATTTGCTGAGCGCATTGGCTTCCTTACACAAAACTGGACGACAGGAAGGGTGGCGACAGGGGTGACGACTCGGCCGAAGAAAAGACCGTGTTCAACAAGAAAGACTTGACTCCGACGGCCTTCTCACGGAAGGCCATTACACTCAAAACCGTTGATTGTTCTAAGTCTCCACTTGTCTGATACTCGCCAAACTCGCGTCGGGAGCTCCGGATCATTTTGCACCCTGGGAGAGTTATTGGACGACGAGCGTAACGCTGGTGGAGTGCGTGATGCGGCTGCTGGTTCCAGTGATGGTGATGGTGTAATTGCCCGCGGCCGTGCCACCCGTGCACGGACGGGGTTGGCGGTCAATCAGCGACGGCGACAATGTGCCTACCGTCGTACAGGCCTGCGTTACGACCGTCAGCGGGAACGATCCAGTCGATGCGGGAATAATCATCCCCTGTGGCTGCGAGACATTGCATGTCGCATCGGTGGGACAACCCGCGAGCGCGAGCGAGACAACGTCACTAATGAACCCGTTGATGGATGTAACCTGAATACTGTCGGCGGCCGTGGCACCGGCCTTGACGGAAACCGCCGCGTTTGCGGACGCAATCGTAAAAGCCGGTAATTGCGCTGGCGGCGGCGTTTGCAAGAGCACGGAGATTTCGTAGCCTGCAGCCCCGTAGTTGAAAATATCTCCGGTCACAAAGTCCAACTTACCATCACCGTTGAGGTCAGCCGCGTAAAGACCCATGGTTCCGTCACCCGCTGAGAGCGGATTCTGGGACGGCAGGAGCAGTGAATAATCCGTGGGTTTGAACGTCCCGTGACCATCGCCAAGGAATGTCTCGATATAGACGGGAGGGTACGATGCCGGGTCAACGCGGAAGGAGCCGACGTTGTTGGCAATCGAAGCCGCCAGATCGAGCTTGCCATCATTGTTAAGATCGGCGGCCACCACATTGTAAGCCTGCTGCCCCGGTGTTCCGCAACAATTCGGAACTCGCGTGAACGTCCCATCACCGTTCCCCAAGAGTACGGCTAGCGGCCGGGTGTCCAGCCCTCCGGCAGGCGTAGGCGCGCCGTAGACTCCGTCGGGAATGGCAAGGTCAAGCTTTCCGTCACCGTTGAAGTCGGCGACCACGACATTGGAAGCAGCGGGACCGACATCGATTGGTCCGCCGGTAGCGGGGGTAAACGTCCCGTCGCCATTGCCGAGCAAGACCTCGAGAGAGGCGCTGTTCGTGTTGACACCGCTTTCCAGAAGCAGGTCAGGCTTGCCGTCACCGTTGAAGTCGGCTATCGCCACAAGACCGAACCCTTTTGGTAGCGTTGTGGACGGCCCCGCGGAGAACGTGCCGTCTCCCTTACCCCACAGAACTTGGATCACGTGCGGACTCGCGCTTGGATTCAAGATAAACAGGTCGAGCTGGCCATCGCCATTGACATCGTACGTGGTCGCCGCCGTAACCGCATTGCTCGCCATCTCGCCGGTCACAAGGAAGCCAGCGGGCATAGGCACCGTCGGCCCAGGGCTGAACGTTTCATCTCCCGCGCCCCAAAAGAGCTGAAATGTGCCAGAGGGAGGCCACGACGCTGTGTTTCCGTTGAAGCCCAGAATGTCTAGTTTTCCGTCCCCGTTGAAGTCTCCGACCAACCACGCCCGGAACCCGCGTGCTAGTAAGTTCGACGGGGAACCGAATGTCCCGTTCCCGCTGCTGGCCATCACCCCACTGTATTGCGGCACCCACGAGAAGCCCAGAATATCTAGTTTTCCGTCCCCAGTGAAATCCCAGAGCCCGCAAGGCGACAGATAATTTCCATACGGCGAATTCGGCGCATTCCCGTAAAACACGTTCGAGCCTGGAGCTGCCACAAGAAACTGCTCCATGTTAGAAGCCGCACCGGTTCCCGGATTCGTAACGGTTATTTCACTGCTCCCTGCCTTCAAGGTATCAGCGGCGGGAATACTGGCGGTCAATTTCGTATTGGACACGAAGTTCGTTACCAGCGGAGTCCCGTTCCATTTGACCGTGGAACCTTTCACAAACCCGCCGCCATTCACTGTGAGCGTGAGTGCTCCGGTGCCGGGCGCGACGCTCGTGGGCACAAGCGGGTTATTGATGAACGGCACAGGATTACCCGCACGCGCGACGGCGCTGAGGAAGAAGAGGCAAACCAGCATTTGTGCGATCCGTTCCATTCGTTGCAGAGCCGGTCTCTGACAGGCGTTTTGGGTCGGCGCCCAGAGAGTGCCGTTACAGCAGGAGCGGTGCGTTTGAGGCGCGACGAGCGGAATTCGTTTCATTTCCGTAGAAGTAAGGGGCGGGCTCAAATACCCGCCCCGAAGGTGCATCAGTAGTACACCGGAGAAAACAGGAACGAGCCGAAGTAGTTGTCCTCGTACACGTTGAATAACGTCTTCTGCCCGTACGCTGCCTTATCTCCGGGAATGGGAACGCCACAATCCGGCGTCTGGTCCGGGTAGTTTGTGTACGCGATGCCCGGCGGATAGGCCACATTGGAAGGGCAGCCGTCCACGCCCAGGTTGGGCGGTGGGCCGAGCGTCGCTGAAACCGTGGACGTCGTTGAAGTCTTTATTTCGGTGTTCGATTTGAGCGTCGTCGTTTCCTTGCCCGATTTCGTAACGCTGGCCGTAATGCCCCCGCTAAATATGAAGAACTTCCCACCGGAGGAGTACTCCATGCCGACTTCCCACCCGAACGAGCGCGTGGTCGTCTGGCCGGTGGTCGTGCTTTCCGAGTCCATATCCTGGTACTCGATCGTGCCTGTAAAGTTCTCGCCTTGCGCGTACGGAACTCCCCCATTGGTCGGGACGGGCGTGAACTCGGCCTCGAGGGCTTGGAGGTTAGGTTCCGTCACACCGGCAGGGTCCGAGCCGTTGTCTGCGGGGTTCGGGCTGGGACAGACAGTTGTCCAATCCTCGCCAGTGCTCGGCTGCGGGGATTCGTTCGTGCAGGCGTACCACAGATCCATCTGACCAATGGTCTGAAAGTCAGCAGGAGCTAGGGATGCGTTGCTATAGCCGGGCGGCGGGCTTGCGGGTGCCGCATCGGGATTGTCGAAGTGTTGACTGCTCGCCCAGCTTCGAAGGAACGGGCCGTTATTCCAGTTCCCCTTCTGGTCGTAAAAGCCCCAAGTCTGGTTGCCGCAATATTGCTGGATCAGCTGCCCCAAGTTTGAGGGGCCTAGACCGCTGGGGAAAGACGTTACGCTCCAATGTCCATTCAGGCACCCAAGATTCACTAGCGCTATTTCCATATCGCCCGGCGCCCGACTGTCGTTTGAATTGAAGCCGTACCCGCTCCAGGTGTCCACGCCCCCGTCGCCCAGAGTCACAAGGGTGACGGGGTTAGTCCACACTTCGAGTACGTCCCAGTCATGGTCGAGCCCCGCGTACCCGCTATTACCTGCCTTCACAGTGAGGCCGAGGCTTGTCGTTTTGCTGACGGTTGTGGAGGTGCCGTCTTCCGTGCCTTGGGTGTACGAGTTGCTGGTTCCCTGCTTATACGTTATTTTCCCACCCGCCACTCCGGGTAGGGCCAAGCCGGCTGTCTCGCTAAAGGTCGTGGCCACTGTCGTCTCTTTGGACCATGTTTTATCGATGGAGTTCGTCACACTGACCAACGTGCTCTTGGTGTAATTAACGTTGTTGTTTCCGCTATTCCGGGCACCTGGAGGTGCGTAAAGGATGCCGACCACTTCCCATTTAGGGTTAATGTAGCCGCCGAGGCTGATTCCCGCGCTGAAATTGCCGTACGGGTCACTAAGCGTAATAGTGTAGCCAGCGAGGCCACCGTCATGGCTGCTGGTGTCAGTATAGGTTATGGGGGTATTCCCACTGAGAGGGGTGTTGGCCGGGCAGCTATCGGAGAGTCCGTAGCCTGGTCCCATGCTACTCTCGATATAGGCAAACCCGCCGCTGATCGGGACGCTGGGAAGGCCCGTTGAGGGGTCGGGGTTGTACTTAAAACTATTGTAGTAAATCACCTCATAGTAGTAAGGCACCGAATAGTATTCACTCCATTCGATCCAGCACTCGTTCTGTCCCGTAGACGCACTGTATGTAAGCGTCCCGAGGCCGGCACCGAACGACCACGTGTTTTGTGCTACTGCAGGCGCGCCATTCCACAAAAACACCATGATCAAACCGAAGATCGCTATGACACAACTCTTTCGACGGAACATTTTTTCCTCCTTACCTTACGAAATTCAACTGAACGAACCTGGCCAGATAGGTGGCCTGAGAAGGACCACCACAGCAATGTGCCTACCGCCCAACTGGCTGCTGTGCCAGCTCACCGAGACCGGTATCGTGCCTCATTCACCGCGACGGATCCGACGCGGATTCGCCCTGGCCGTTCGCGATAGTCCTGTTGCGAGAACCGGCCTTCAGTGTGGCGCGTGTGGCAACTGTGGCGCTGTGGCAACTGTGGCGCGCATGGCAAGGTGTGGCCAGTGTCGCGAGTGTGGCGCAGCAGCAGCCGTACTCTGGGGCTTCACCCTAGAATGTGAAGTTATTCCGTACAGCTAGGCTGCAACACTGGCAAGGGGCGGATTCAACCTCGACGAGGCCGCCCGCGCGGAGGGGATGTGCGTGGCCCCCTCAATCCCCTCGGAAGAGATCAGCTACTTACTTTCTACGCGGAAACATATGCCTCCGCCATCGCCATGTCAACAGAAAGATCAAAAAAAACTGAGGATAAATGCGATCGCCGTTAGTCCGCCGTCCCGGCGCGGATTAGCCACAACGCGGGGATTTCGAGCTAAGTGGAAGGGTTGGTAGCGCTACCGGGAATCGTCTGAGTGCATGTGACTTCTTCCATGAATACTGGTAAAACGCAGGCCTGTCAAGGGTTTCAGAGAGATGGGCGAAAAACAAAATCCCAGTAGAAATGGCAAATTTCACCCCTATCCAATTCCGAAATGTAGGCACAAATAGGCACACAGAAAACCCGACACATTTCGAGCGCCTGCTTCGGAGCCGAAACCCTCGTGAGTGCTCAGCCTCAGCCGTCGCGCAGGGAGAAGTGGCTGGCGGAAATCGGCTCAATGAGCACTACCCTACCGGGGAAATTCGCTCCATCGGCCAATTCTTGCTCGACTGTCGATCTCTGAGAGTCTTCTGGGTCAACAGCGAGCGCAGCTAGAGGCACATCAGTGACCTTCAGCACTACAGCGCCATGTTCATCATTCAGGTACCCGTAGAATTCTGCATCAACGGGATTCGTGGACAAGTACAGATATTCCGGTCTCCCATTGTTAGCACCAGTGCAAGCCTCGTTCGGTTTCCAGCCGTTTCGCAACAAGGCCTCAGCGTTCTCAGGGGTCGTCCCGTGATAAAGGATCGGTGCAACGTTGGACATAGCATCCCTTGCCGGGGATTGTAGCAACCAGACCGCAAGCGGAACCGATCCCACGGCGACTCGGCTGCCGGATGACCTCAGCCCCCTTTTGGTGTTCCAACCCCTGTTTTTGGCCTTTGTGACCACCAAGGCGCGTGTCTCTGGTTCGGGTACTGCTCCCGGAGACCATTCAAACCTGCCTCCGCAGGACGGCAGCCCGACTCAATAGCGAATAAAAAGCGAATCTGATAACCTAGTCCCAGTGGACGAAGGTAGGAAACGCGTGTTGCTGATCGCCGCCAGCATCCTTGCAGCCCGGAAGCTCTCCAACTGGGACGGGCGACCTTCGCCAGCGTTGGAATCGGCCATTGCCGATGCGATCTCGATTGCTGAGCGCATCATGACGAGGATCGACGGCAGATGGCCTGTGCGCGATAATGAGAGGAAAGCATTCGAGCCGAAAGGGAAGCAACGATGAGCGCCCCTTCTCTTACGCAGGTCGCCTCAGGAAATACAGTTCAGCCAGCCGAAGATGAACTGGCGAGAAGAAAAGATTTGTATGACGAACACCGACAACAGGCTTGGCACGACATTCAGACCGAGACAGACAACTTCGACCGTAATCTGCTTGCGCTATCCACGAGCACGCTCGTGCTGTCGTTGGGTTTTATTAAGGACATCGTGCCACTGAAGCAGGCTGTTTGGTTGAGTGTCCTCTATGTATCTTGGGTCACTTTTGCTTTGTGCATTCTGGTGACAGTGGCGTCGTTTCGAGTGAGCATTCTTGCTCACAAAAAGCAACTCGACTATCTCTGGAAGTTCTACATGGAACGTGACGACTCGTACTTCAATAAGAAAAGCTTCTGGTCGAGAACACTGAAAACGACCACATGGGCAGCGAGCCTGTGTTTTGTCGCAGGGATGGCTTGCACAGTGGCATTCGCGATCAAGAACGTAATGGAGTTTCACCGATGAGTGAGAGCGATGTTAAGAAAGTCGCACCCGTGGTCATCAGAGGTCGAGCAATGGATTCGAGGGAACCTCTGGCCATGACCCCCGTGAAGTCTGATAACACCTTCCAAAAAGGTCTCGAACCAGTAGCGATGACGCCTGTGATTACTACACAAAGACCAGTGACGGGTACGCAAACACCAAGCGGCGGGGCCACGAACGAGGTCGCACCCGTCGTACCTCCGCAAGCGAGTAGCGATCAGGGAGAATAGTGCGGCCCCGTGCTGAACGCGGATTGGTTGCGTCTAAGCAGAGGTTGACGAGAACTAGGAGTTGACCGATTCTGGTGTACGGGCAGCGCCTTTGTCTCGCGGGATGAAATCGGGGGCAGTGTGGGGTTCCTGCTCTAGCACATACTTGATGACGCCTATATCCAAACCACGCCGCAATTCTGCGCGGACATTTGTCGCCGAGATTGCGATGTCCTGACGCACAATATCTTCCCAATCGGGCTTACCTTCCTCATTCCAGAGCATCAGCATCAAGGCAAAGTCTGTCAGTGAGAATACTGTGGAGGGTTGAGGAGTGTGCGTGACGCGAATCGTCGTCTGACCAGTTCTCTTCACTACATTTTCGTCTGGCGCTTGCAGAAACAACCACGAAAGCTCGTTAGACAGAGTGATCGGCTTATCATCCAGTAAGAAGCCAGCACCCTGTAATTTCATAGTGTGATTGCCCTCAGGAATAAGGGCGGGCGGCGGTGGTAACGTCGGCGGGGCGTCTGTGAGTTCTGCATCTAGGTAGAAGGAAATCCGCTGGGTCAGTTCGACCAATAGATCGCCAAAAATGAGGCTCATCAGGTTTTCGCTAAGTGCTTTCTCGAAAGTGAGATGGTAAGCCTTTACCTTTTTTTCAAAATGACGGATGTCAACCAAAGTCCAAACATGATGGTATTTCCATGCAACCAATAGGGACATTTTGACTGATTCCGCGTATTTTCTTAGGCCATCAAAATACTTCTCACTCCAAATCAAGCTTTCCTTCGAGTTCTTCTTGACTTCAATCAGAAGCGAGGTGAGGTGTCCGTTCAGGGACACCACACAGATGATGTCTGGCACTAGTAGTTGCCCACCTTCTTCGTTGCATTCAGGCAGCGGAGTCTGGTCAATTCGATTGATGGCGCGAGTGCGCCCTAGCCAGTTGACGCCAGCGATGAATTCAAGCTCTGGGGAAAGCCCCTCTTGAATTGCATTGATACGCTTCGAGACGAGACCGACCACATCTTCAATATGACTGTCATCGGCGAGTTCCCGCGCAACTTGACGTGCGACGGGCAATACACGGAAAGCAAGGTCAGTCAGCCGTGGATCACTCAAGTCCATGCAGCCAGAGTAGCATTTGAAAGGAAACGTGGCACAACGGCGTGCCGCGAAGGGAGAACGTTAAGTGAGCGAAGCTGAAACAGTAAACAAAATTGCAGCCCTGATAAACGAAAGTCGTGAAAGCCTTGCGATGCTCGAATCCGATTTACCTCGGCAAGTTGATGGCTTTGCTCTTTCACAGAAATCGAAGCTGCCGTGGAAGGTGCTGCTTTATCGGGAGGCGCTTATCTGGCGCATCGTCGAATTGGGTAGGAGCGCACTTGAAAGCTTCCTGAGTGACAGATTAGTGTCGGGCGTCGTTCTCACGCGGGCAGCGGTGGAGACGAGCGCGGCCTTGTGGTATCTCTCTGTGAAAGTTGATGCAGTTGTGGATTCTAAAATGGTTGGGGATGTTGATGAATACCTAATGAAGCTTGCGATGGGTACGGCAACAGGCTGGCCCGAAACGGATTCCTCTGGTGATGTTTTGACCATGCCCCGTCCCATCAAGATCGGCGCGTTTCTGAAACAAGTGGAGAAGGATATCGAGGGCTTCAGCCATCAATATGGCGTACTCAGCGAATATGCCCATCCAAATTGGGCGGGAACCGTACTCCTATATTCGAGTACCAACAAACAGAAGGCCATCACGGATTTCGGGCAAAACATGCGAAAGGCGGAAAACGCGAAGGCTGTCGGGGTAGTCAATCTCAGCGTGGCGTTGAAGATGTTTCAAACGAAGTATAACCGCATCAGTGATCTCATTCCTGCTTTTGTCAGCGTATGCGAAGCACGATCTGACAACCAGCGAGGCAGCCCGACATGACCGCAGGCGAGACTCAAAAATGAGCTTGGAAGATTTTCGCAGATCGCTCTCCGCAGCCGAACCTCCTGCGGGTCTGACCGTTGCCCTCGCCGGACTTTGGTGGGACGCCAAAGGCGATTGGAAACGGGCGCACGAATCCGCCCAGCAGGACGAAGGCAAGGACGGATCATGGGTACACGCATACCTGCATCGCAAAGAAGGCGATCAGAACAATGCCGCTTATTGGTATAGTCGCGCAGGCAAGCCCGTTTGTCGTGAACCGCTCGAAGCGGAATGGCTCGGCATCGTCAGCGCCATCCTTGAGCAGGCAGGAAACCCATAACCTATGACGACCGTTGTTCCGTTCAAGATTCCTCATGGGGCGGTTGGCTTCGACCTCGTTGATACGGCAATCGAGTTTCGAGGTGACAAGATGATCTTTGTCAGCAAAACTTGCGCCGACCACTACACCGTTCAGCTAGACACGCCTTCCGGGGTGCTCGACATTCATCGCACATGGAAGGATGAATCTGGTCGGGAGCAGCATAGGACGGTATTCGCCATGCACCGTGCTGACGTTCCGAAGCTCATCCGAGAATTGACTCCCGTCACTATGGGGCTGCTTTCGTTGCGCCGTCTGCGATTGGGCTGGCTGGCACGCAACGACATCGCCGTCGTGCGAGGACTCGAAATGACCTCGGTCGAGGAGATTGCCAAGGTGACTCGAAAAGCCCGACGCAAACGATTGGTATTGGACGAAGCGAATCTCCGAGCCCAGCTTCAGATACCGGAATACTTAGAAGAAGTCTGGGACTTTCCAGATGGGGCATTCTCACTGCTGCAACGAGGTCACAGGATCGGCATCGGAATTAAACTGACCGACCAGTTTGGCGAGGCACGGCTTTACTGGATGAAATTTAGAGGTCTCATGGGGCGCAGTCGTGTGGCTTGGGATCAAATCTTCAAGGCCGCGATGCGCTACGCTATACCCCCTGAAAAATACGGCGCTTACGGTTTCCTCTCGCTTTAATTCACTCGTCCTTGGAGCCGGACACTTTGTTCAACGGCACGTCGAATACAGTCGCCGCTCGCCGTCTGAGTGTCAATTCCAATTCTTCGCTGCTGCGGAACAAAGCGCCTAGGTGTTGCAGATTCCGGCCTTTGCCAAATCGGTCTAGCATTGCGTTCACAATGTATCGGGCGGCAGAATCCTTGTGGGTCAGCCGCCCAGTTGCCTTAACCTTGCGGAATGACCGAACAATGTGTTTCCATGCTTGCGCTGCCTCTTCATGGAAGACTCCATCTGCAAGAAACAATCGGCGTGAACGTCGTTTGGGAGACACCACCTGTTGACCGATGAGGCGTGAAAGCAACTCGGCTCCGGCTTGGTAACCCTCCCGACCTCGTTGACCGCAATCCACACGGTCTCTATTCTTACAGATTTGGGCGTGGTGATCCTCGAAGCCGACCAACTTGCACTCCGGCAACCATAAATCTTCGTCCAAGAGGAATTCCCCGCTGTACTCTCTGTTGCAATACCACTGGTCGTTTGCCGAGTCGTAATACAGTGGCCCGTTTCCACGCTTCGGAGAATACCGGTTGAGTTTGATCGTTGGCTCATCTGACGTGATTAGGATTCGATATGCTGGCGGACGGTAGCGTGTTACTGCTTCAACCCAATAGAATTGCTTGCCTTCAATGAGGTCTCTCCAGTCGAAGTCAAACCGGATGTTCCCGTAAATGGAGCCTTGAACCCACGTGTTTGGGGAAAGCCACGCCACGCATGTCCGTGTGTTCCTGAGCTTGCTTTCATCCCACACAAGGGAAGACCTGATGCGACCGTCCTCGAAAATCCTGTAGGCATCGGAGACGTGGCAGATGTGATGAACGGTGTCGAGCGGACAGCAGTCCGTATTCGTCCAACGAGGATTGGAGGATGGCTCCCCCACGGAATAGGATTCCCACTCATGCTGTCTCCTATGCGACTTGGGCATTCTCTCCTCCCTCTGCCTTCAAGCCTGCTAATATCAGCAGTTTAGAACTAACTGCCATGCCAGCAAATCATACTGATCTTGAGAAACGGTTGTGGGACGCCGCAGACGAACTGCGAGCCAATTCCAAGCTGAAGTCGTCCGAGTATTCCATTCCGGTGCTGGGGTTGATTTTCCTTCGGTACGCCGATCACAAGTTCACCGAAGCTGAAAAGAAGATGCCGCAGCAGGGGAGCGGACGCAGGAAGATAGGCAAGACTGACTACCAAGCGCAGGGCGTCCTCTACCTCCCGGAAAAGTCACGCTTTGGTTATTTGCTGAACTTGCCGGAGGGAACTGACATCGGCAGGGCGATCAACGATGCGATGAAGGCGATTGAAGCCGAGAACGAAGACCTCAAAGACGTTCTGCCCAAGACGTATACCACTCTCGACAAGAGCCTCTTGGTGTCGATTCTGAAGAACTTCTCTTCCATCCCGATGAACATCGAGGGAGATGCGTTCGGCAAAATCTACGAATACTTCCTCGGCAAGTTCGCTATGGCCGAAGGACAGAAGGGCGGCGAGTTCTTCACGCCGACCAGCATCGTCAAGCTGATCGTTGAAATCATCGAACCATTTCACGGGCAGATTCTCGATCCGGCATCGGGAAGTGGCGGCATGTTCGTGCAGTCGGCGGCGTTCGTTGAGCACCGTAAAAAGAGCGTTAACGAGATTTCGATCTACGGGCAGGAGAAGATCGCCGAGACCATCCGGCTCTGTAAGATGAACCTCGCCGTGCACGGTCTTTCTGGCGACATTCGGCAGGCGAATACTTACTACGAAGACATTCACAAGAGCGTCGGGAAGTTCGATTTCGTAATGGCGAATCCGCCTTTCAATGTGGACAAGGTGGATAAAGAGCGGATCAAGGATGATCCTCGATACCCATTCGGTTTGCCCAAGGCTGACAACGCCAATTATCTGTGGATTCAAATCTTCTACAGCACCCTGAATGCGAAAGGTCGTGCCGGGTTCGTGATGGCAAACTCCGCTGCTGATGCCAGAGGGTCGGAACTCGACATTCGGCGTGACCTACTGAAATCTGGTGCTGTGGACGTAATGGTTTCCATCGGGTCGAACTTCTTTTACACAGTTACCCTGCCTTGCATCCTTTGGTTCTTAGATCGTGGAAAGTCGGGAACAAAGCGACGACACACGGTTCTGTTCGTAGACGCTCGCCACATCTTCCGGCAAATTGATCGAGCACATCGTGATTTCACACCAGCCCAGATGGAGTTCATCGCCAACATCGTGAGGCTCTACCGTGGCGAGGAGGCGGAAACCGAAGCTGGCAGCGGTGAGTTGATAAGAGAAAATTTTCCGAAGAACAAATACGTCGATGTAGCGGGATTATGCAGGGTCGCAACTCTAGCGGAGATCGAAGCTCAAAGCTGGAGCCTCAATCCGGGGCGTTACGTGGGTGTAGCCCAGCGAGCGGCAGACGATTTCGAGTTTGCGGGGAGGCTGCAAGCCCTCAATGAGGAACTGGAAACCCTAAACGCGGAAGCAAGCGTATTGCAAAGCAGAATCGCCGAGAATCTAGAGCAGGTAGTTGAAGACGCGATCAAATGAGGAACTGGACGGAAACGACACTTGGAGAAATCGTTGAGTTCACCAACGGCGGAGCGTGGAATCAATCGGAATACGCCGACGCTGGAATCCCGGTTGTCAGGGTGAGTGACATTCACGATGAGACCGTGCGACTAGATGGGTGTAAGTTTCTTCCACCATCCAGCCTCGACAAATATCGAAAGCACCTTCTACGCGAAGGCGATGTGGTGGTTGCTACGGTTGGCTCCCATCCTACCCAGCCGGGTTCCGTTGTCGGCAGAGTAGCATGTGTACCAAGAACCGCGAATGGAAGTCTGCTCAATCAAAACGCCGTTCGATTAGCTCCGCTCGACACCAGAATAGATCGCTCTTATCTACGCTACTTTTCCACAACGCAGACCTTTAGAAACTACATAATCGCCCATGCCAGAGGGTCGGCAAATCAGGTTCGGATGGCCATTTCGGCGTTGCGCAAAATGCCGATTGCACTTCCGACCTTATCAACCCAGTGTCGAATTGCGGGAATCCTCGGTGCATACGACAATCTGACCGAAAACAACACACGTAGGATCGAGCTTTTGGAGGAAATGGCGAGGACGATCTACCGGGAGTGGTTTGTTAACTTCCGATTTCCCGGCCACGAAAAGACTAGCGTTAAGTCAGGGAAGGGTCAGATTCCAGAAGGCTGGCAAGTTCAAAAGGTCACCGACGCTGTTGATGTTGATCCGCCCACAACGGTTCGTAAAGAGGGTGTGAAGCCTTTTGTCTCGATGGGCAGCCTTTCACATAACTCAATGCACATCACTGACATCGAGGAGCGTGCAGGTAATAGCGGCTCCAAGTTCCGCAACGGAGACACGTTGTTTGCTCGAATAACGCCATGTCTGGAAAATGGGAAGACTGGGTTTGTTCAGTTTCTTCCGAATTCAGCAGCGGTAGGCTTTGGCTCAACAGAGTTTATTGTCTTGCGGTCGCGGACGGTCAGCCCTGAGTACGTTTATTTGATGGCACGGTCAGAGGAATTCCGCGAAAACGCCATCAAGAGCATGTCCGGAGCAACGGGTCGCCAGCGGGTACAGGAAGCGTGCTTCGACCGATTCTTCATAGCTCACCCACCCTCTGAACTGCTCCAATCGTTCCAATCAGTGGTGACACCAATGTTCCGCTTGGCCTATGTTCTCAGCTTGAAGAACGAGAACCTTCGCCAAACTCGTGATCTTCTGCTACCCAAGTTAGTCTCTGGCGAAATCAGTCTCGAAACTGCTGAAGCGGAAGTCGCGGCTCAAGGCGCATGACCCCTTTCGATCCAGATTCCGAAGGCGCATTGGAAGCCAACACCATCCGACTGTTTGAAGAACTTGGGTGGGAGGCAGCCGACTGCTACCACGAAATCTGCGGTGCAAACTCCACTCTCGGACGAGAAACCACCGAACAGGTCGTGCTGGAATGGCGGCTCAAATCGGCTCTGGAAAAACTCAATCCCGACGTACCGCCGCTTGCGCTCGATCTCGCCGTTGATGAAATCACCAAAGACCGAAGCGTGCTAAGCCCAGTTAGGGCGAATCAAGAGGTCTACAAGCTCCTCAAGGAAGGCGTTCGGATTACCTACCGAGCAGCGGAAGCGGATGAGGATCGCACCGAGGTCGTGAAGGTCATCGACTGGAATGAGGCCCGCAACAATGATTTCTTCCTTGCGTCCCAGTTCTGGATTTCGGGCGAGTACGGCAGGAAGCGAGCCGATCTGATCGGTTTTGTAAATGGGCTTCCACTTTTGTTCATTGAACTGAAGGCATCTCACCGAGTGCTTGAGAACGCCTACAAGTACAACCTCTCGGATTATCGCACCACGATCCCGCAGGTGTTTTCGTACAACGGCGTCATCATCCTATCCAACGGCTCAAAGAGCCGCATCGGAAGCATCACCGCAGGCTGGGAGCATTTCTCCGAGTGGAAGAAGATCAATGACGAGGGAGAAGAGGGCAGGGTTAGTCTGGAAACGATGATCCGGGGCGTGTGTGAGCCCGGTCGCCTGCTCGATTTAGTCGAAAACTTCACGCTGTTCAGCGAAGCCAAAGGCGAAGTCGCAAAGTTGATCGCAAAGAATCACCAGTACCTCGGTGTGAATAAGGCCATTTCCGCTGCCCAGCAGATCAAAGCGAACCAAGGGAAACTGGGGGTCTTTTGGCACACGCAGGGTTCCGGCAAGAGCTACTCAATGGTCTTCTTTTCGCAGAAGGTGCTCCGGAAACTACCGGGCAACTGGACTTTTCTCATCGTTACGGATCGAGAAGATTTGGACGGGCAGATTTATCGCAACTTCGCATCAACGGGTTCGGTGATCGAGGAGGAACAGCGAGTTCGGGCGCAGAGTGCCGATCACCTGAAGCAGCTTCTCAACGCCGAGGATCACCGCTACGTCTTTACTTTGATTCAGAAGTTCCGGCTGGACGAGGACGAAAAGCAGTATCCCAAGCTATCGGACAGATCGGACATCATCGTAATCACCGACGAAGCGCACCGCAGTCAGTATGACGTTTTTGCTTTGAACATGCGGAACGCTTTGCCCAATGCCGCCTTTATTGGGTTCACTGGCACGCCGCTGATCGCTGGAGAGGAACTCACCAAAGAGGTCTTCGGCGATTACATTTCGATCTACAACTTCAAACAGTCCATTGATGACGGTAATACGGTTCCGCTCTATTACGAGAACCGTATCCCTGAGCTTCAGATAACCAACGAGAACCTGACCAGTGACATCGCCACGATCATTGACGAAGCCGAACTGGACGAGGATCAAGAGGAAAAGCTGGAGCGCGAGTTCGCCAGAGAGTACCACCTAGTGACACGAGAAGATCGGCTCGACAAAATCGCAGAAGACCTTGTTGCCCACTACACCGGGCGTGGTGTGCTGGCGAAAGCAATGGTCGTTTCCATTGACAAGACCACGACCGTGCGGATGTACGACAGGGTTCAGAAGTATTGGAAGCCCGCACTGGCAAGGCTGGAGCAGGAGGTCTCGAAAGCTGATGCCGACGATAAGCGGGAACTCGAAGAGCGCCTGAGATTCCTTCAAGCCACGGACATGGCGGTTGTGGTCTCCCCAGAGCAAAACGAAATCGAAGAGTTCAAGAAACGGGGATTGGACATCGCCAAGCACCGGAAACGCATGGTCAAGGAAGACCTTGAAACCAAGTTCAAGAATCCCGCCGATCCGCTGCGCATTGTGTTCGTATGCGCCATGTGGATCACGGGATTCGACGTGCCGTCGTGCTCCACCATGTATCTCGATAAGCCAATGAAGAACCACACGCTCATGCAAACCATTGCGCGAGCCAATCGAGTGTGGAAGGACAAACAGAACGGACTTATCGTTGATTATGTCGGCATCTTCCGCAACCTTCAAAAAGCACTAGCCATATACGGAACGACTCGTGATCGGGGTACGAGCCCGATTCGGGATAAGGTCGAACTCTTAAACCAGCTTCGCGCTGCCATAGCCGACTTGACTGCATACAGCAAGGAACGCGGCGTTGATCCAGATGCGGTTCAGCAGGCGACAGGCTTTGATCGGGAGAAGCTAAAAGACGATGCGGTCGCTGCATTCGTAGTTAACGATGACACGAGACGGCGATTTCTTCAGTTGCAAAGGAATGTCGATAAGCTGTTCAAGTCTCTGCTTCCAGACGCAGCAGCGAACGAGTTCACTGCGGTTTGCAGGATTTTCTCAGTCATTGCGTCGAAGATTCGATCCGATCTCCCCGCAGCGGATATTTCAGAGGTAATGGACGAGGTTGCGACTTTGCTCGATTATTCGATTGCCACTGAGCGTTATGTCATCAAGCCATCGGCATCTGCGAATTACATCGACCTGAGTCAGATCGACTTTGATGCACTGCGTGCGAAGTTCGACAAAGGCCGAAAGGCAACGGAGGCGCAGAAACTTCGCGGGGCAATTTCGCTGAAGCTCACCCGAATGGTACGGCTCAACCGTACCCGCATGGACTTTCTCCAAGAGTTCCAAAAGATGATTGATGAATACAATTCGGGTGCACTGAACATGGAAACGTTCTTTGCAAAACTGACCGCATTCGCCCAGAAGTTGACTGATGAGGAAAAGCGTGGGATTGCGGAACAGTTGAGCGAGGAAGAGTTGGCGATCTTCGACTTATTGACCAAGCCAGAGATCACTCTGACGAAAGCTGAAGAGCGAGAGGTCAAGAAGGTCGCCAAGGAACTGCTGGAGACGCTTAAACGGGAAAAGCTGGTTCTCGACTGGAAGAAACGTCAGAGCACAAGGGCGGCGGTACGCTACACCATCGAGACCGTGCTGGATGAATTGCCGAGAGTATTTACGCCCGATCTCTACCAGCAAAAGTGCGAATTGGTTTACCAGCACGTTTTCGATTCCTATTCCGGCCAAGGGCAGAGCTTGTACGGGGCTCCAAACTGAGCAAGCGAAAAAAGAGGATAGGCAGTCGTGTGCTACGACTGCCTAGCATCGAGGACGGTCTTGGCTGCGTCACTTTATGAGTTGCACAGCTAGGGAAGTAAGAAAGGAGATTCCTAATGGACATCTCTCCAGACAAACAAAATATAGATCAAGTGTTCTCCAGCGTTGCCTACTACATCGACTTTTATCAGCGCGAGTACAGGTGGACTGACGCCCCCGTCAAGCGACTACTCGACGACATCTTCTACAAATTCAAAGAACGCTACGAAAGGGCGGCTGATCTTGACCCCGGCAAGGAAACAATCTCGACGTACCCGTGGTACTACCTGAACACCTACGTCACCAACCTCGTAAACGGTCGCGTTTACGTTGTTGACGGACAACAGCGGCTCACAACACTGTCTCTGATCCTCATCAAGCTCCGTCATCTCGCTGAGCATTACAACTCGCCGCTCGCCGGGTGGATCGACGGAAAGATAGGCGGTCAATCCGGATACAGCCGCGAGTTCTGGATCAATCACTTGGATCACACTGCTGTTCAGCAGGCATTGTTTGACGGCACAGACACGAAGGACATCGACACGACAAGCGGCATCACGGCGCAAAACATGGTGAGCAACTACGACATCATCAGCGCATGGCTGGATCGGGAATTAAAGGACAAACACAGCTTCGAGACGTTTGTCTTCTACTTCCTGCACCGCCTTGTCCTAATCAATCTGGCTGTTGAACAAACTGAGGTTTCGATGGTGTTTGAGGTAATCAATGACAGAGGCGTGCGCCTCCGGCCATACGAAATTCTCAAAGGGAAGCTGCTCGGCCAGATCAATAAGATCGAGCTTGATAAAGGGGACTACAACGGGCTCTGGGAGAGGAAAGCAGCGGAGATCAACACCTTCAAGGAAGATGAACTGGATAGTTTCTTCCGTTTTTACTTGAAGGCGAAATTTGCCGCGACACGCAAGGAAGGGCAACGCTTCGATAGCGACTACCATCGTGAGATGTTTGCGCCCGATATGGACAGCATCCTTGGTCTGTTGCACAACCCAGTCAAGGTGAAAGCATTTCTCAAAGGCGACTTTACGTCTTACTCTGATCTGTACATCAAATTGCGGCGTGCCTACGACGAGGAACGGCCTGATTTTCGAGCAGTGTATTACAACTTTCTGCTCGATCTGGATGCTCCGTTTCTGCTTGTGCTCTCAGCGTGCATGCCCAACGATCCCCTAGAGGATGAAAAGATCAGGACTCTTGCAAAAGAAATTGACCGCTACTTCTCGCTCCTACAACTTCAGAGCGCATACGACAGCAACGAGTTCGCTGATTCCTTGTACCCAATTTCGGAAGCGATTCGAGGAAAATCGCCAGATACCTACCGACCCGCATTCGATGCTCAGCTTAAGGCGATGATTGCTGCTCGCCGCAATATGCAGGATGCTGAACCTCTAAGCTATGTCGCTTTCAAGCAAACGGGCATTAACCTTAATACCAGATTCAAGCGATACTTCTTTGCACGGGTTGATGGCTTTCTAGCCGAAAACATGAATCTCAATCCAAAACACCCGATCTATGATCTCGTGACGAAAACTGGTTCAAAAACGGGATTTCATGTGGAGCATATTCTGTCGTGGAATGACGAGAACCAGAAATTGTTCGACCACGATGAGGAACGTTTCGAGCAAGAGCGAAATCGGCTGGGTGGAATTTTGTTACTCAAGGGAAAGGACAATATATCCAGCAACAATGAGCCATACACCGAGAAGTTGAAGTCCTACGCAAACACTCTCTACTGGAATGAGACTCTTCGGGAGGACAGTTACAAATCGAAGCTCGACATGAAGGCGCTTCGAGAACGCTACAACTTGAATTTGAAGCCTCTCAACCAGTTCGGCCCTGAACAGTTAGAAACGCGTCACCGACTGCTGTTCGACATCGCCAAGGTTATATGGAACTGATCTGGACTGACGAGGTTCAATGGACTTCGCGCAACAGTCTGTCCACCAGCACGGCCAGCGCCAGCGTATCTTGCCCGCAATAATCCAGCAGCGCCTTCCGGAGCCGCTGGCGCTCAGCCACGTCAGGTGTGCGAATCATCAGTTCCCAAGCCAACCCAGCGTCCACGCCATCGGCTACCTCCATCCCTTCGTAGCTCATCGTAGGCACCAGCGCAGGCAGCACCGATTTGATGGAATACGAGCCTGCGTATGCAAAGTGATACGTTTGTTCCCGCACAATAGGCAGCAGGTCGAATAGGCGACCTTGGATCGCCTTGATCCGCTCTCCATATTCCGGCAGCCACGCTGCAACGTCGGAGAGCCTCTGCGACTCGAAGGACGAATACACGACGATGCTTCCGCTTTCTCCGAGACAGGCACAGAGGGATGCAATGAACTCGCACCGGGGGTCGTTCATGTATGTGGCTAGGAACTCGTAATGGTCAGCCTCCGCACCGGGCTGCCGCTGCACGTGGACACTCCACTGGAACGCAACATGATCGAAGGGCCTCATACCCAGAAACCGGGGGACGGCTGGGTTGATTGTCTCGAAATCCATGTACCAGATCGGGTGCTCCAGCTTTGCCAATTCCTGCTTGAGCCCGTCGCCGTCGAACCACGGCTCATTTGTTTGCACACAGATTGCCGCCCGACGCTGCCTCTCACCGAGAGGATAATCATGCGGAATATCACGGATCGACTCGACACCCATTTCTTCCAGTTCCTCGACGGCGCTTGCATGGATGTATGGCAGATGAGTGATGTGATCCTCTGGGAGAGGAATGTTGCAGCGGTCGTAGAACTCACAGACGACGGGCTGTACGCAATGCTTTCCAGTGGGAAGATCGGGAACGGCAGGCATCTCAAGGACGCGGAACTCCGACCGTAGTTGGAAGACCAGCTTTGTTTGCAGACTTTGAACCTTGCGGGTCAGGTTTCTGATCCGGAAGAATCGCCACGGATCAATTTCGCCGCCTTGGTGGACGTAATTCCGATTAACATGCGCCAAGTAGCACGAAGCGACATCCAGCCCGCAGTTCGAGACGACGCGATACTGGATCGCCACGTCTTCAGAGTGCTCTTCCTTCATTGAGGCTGAGGACTTCACTTCTATCAGCCGCCAGCGTCCATCCCTGCGGCGATGCAAGATGTCAACCCGAACGAATACCCCGTCGAATTCAAAGGTAGCCTCGAATATTGCGTGGCAGGTTGAATGCGCAATCAACTGTTGAGTGACGCGAATTGCCTCTTCTGGAGTGCCTGTCTTGACCTCGACGCCTCCGGGAAATAGCTGGCGGGCAAGTTTACCGACCTCCCGACCTTGATGTAGGAGCGCGAAGTCACCCGCAGTCTTCCCGCTGCCGAGTTCAGGCGAATGCACGAGCAGGTACAAACGCTTGAGGCACTGCACCCCAGCCATGTACTTGGATTTCGAGACGGTCGTCCTTGAAGGCAACGTGTTAGTCCTCGTCATTTCCAGCGCCGTGCAGACAGGTGAAGCAGCGATAGTGGGGGTCAGTTCCCAGCGAGGTCTGCTTGGGTAGGCACAACTGCCTCTTGATCTCCGCGATCAAGTCCTTCCGCTTCAAAATGCACCTGTCCGCGAGGAGACTGAATGTCTTCCTGTCGCACATCACCCTGCCGCGTGCAAATTCTTCGTACTCAGATTCGACTGGGGCTTTGCCGATATGCTTCCACTGTTCCCACACGTCGATGTGACTGCCGGGATAGTTCAGGTGATCGCCATATTGCTCGCACTCGCTTACAGGGGCACTGTCGATCAGCAATCTGCCGTTGACCAACCAAAAAATGCCCAGCCGTGGCTCGGTCGCTGGTTTCGCGGTTCCTCGACTATTCGATTTCGCCATCCAGAGAATCCCCCCTCGGTTCAGGCTGCTTAAGGAAACTTCAGTTCGTAGCCACATTCCACAAATTGCCGCCACGTTACGTGTCGGGTGTGGACTACATCCTCGCGCTCTGGGAGCATAAGCAGAAACAGTTCCTCACCAGAGACCTCAAGGACTCGCCACAAGCCTCCCTCGTCGTCAGCAATGATCGCTCCGTGCTCAATCTCAATCCTCATTAGCCGAGCCTCGCTGTGGACAGTTCGCTTCCGGGCGGCATTTTCCTTGCGACAGCAGTCTCACAGAGTTCTTGCAATCTGCTCCTGTACTTGGCGACCAGCCCAGACACCGACGTAATCGCCTTCGACGCTTTCTTCAACTCGCTCTCGATTCGGTCGAAGTCAGCGAAGGTACGGCGGACTTCCTCAGCTACAACTGCGTTCTTCTCCAGAAAGCCAGCGCCATGAATCCGCATGCGCTCGAATAGCGGCTTCAATACATCGAGGTCTCGCGGGAGCCACTGCCGAGTCGTGCGTAATACCCAGACGCCATCTTTGAGGTTCCAGCGTGTTTCCCGGTCAGTCTGACGAAGCTGATCCTCGCTACGGGCGACAAGTACGGCGACCGGGACGGCGCGTTCCCGCGCATCCCGAACGATCTTGTCGATGTCTCCCTCAGAAACCAACGCCTTGTCTTTGTTGTCAACGAGCATTCGCGGTTCAAGAGAAGCACCGCTAGGGTCGCTGTATGCGAGAAGATAGTCGCCGTTCCGGGAGAGCTTTTCGCTAACCTGTATACCCGACCACGTGCGAGCCTCGTCAGCAAAGTCCAATTCTTCACGCCGACCCACGCGAGCTACCTTTGATAGCTCGGTCTCCAATTCCTGATTTAGGTCCCTAAGCTGAGTGGACTCCCGCAATTGGTCTTCGACACGGCGGGTCAGGGTTGTGTTCTGAACTGTGAGGGCTTGGATTTCACTCCGATGCCGCAGTTCGATCTCGGCAGTCCGTTTGGTCAGTTCCGACTCGAACCGTGTCCAAGCCTGTTGGCTGTCATTGCCGTGCTGCCGCTGCAAGAGTCGAAAGGCTTCTTCTGCGGAGAGTTGTGCAACGCGGGCGAAATCCTTTACGCCCAGTCGATCCAGAATCTCAGTTCGCTTCAACTCGCCCTCGCCCAAACACAGCGGGCAGTCGATGGTCTCGCTCGCCGGAACAGAAACACACTCTCTATCGCTCACGCCGTCCTCCTGTGATTAGTGTCAGCTTCGGGGGAGTCGTGACCTCGTTGGCTTGTACATCTTTCCGATGCTTTGGCGCTGGTACTGGAATTGGAATGCGATTGCCTAAAATCAGGGCGATTGCAACCCACCGATCTGGGACGTTGAGTCCCGTCCTGCGTTTGGCAAGCCGGACTAGTCTGTCATCGGGAATACCGTGAAACTGGGTGAGCGATGACAGATGTTTGACGGCCTCGCTGTTGATCCGCAGCGGCACTTGCTTCGGTGCCTGAGCTACGGGTGCCTTCATCGCCGATTGTTCTTCCCGATCAGGAGGCCGGGATCAGCACTGTTGATTGAAACCAAGTTGCCGTGCTCGTCGCGGGTCGTGGCGAAGTGCTCACTCGTTCGACCGAGAAGATGGCCCGACTCGTCACGAACGATGGAATCGAATGCGCCTGTAAACCCGGTCGTGACGGAACCGATGATTCGGCGCTGCCCATCACGAATGTATTCCTTAGTCAGCGGCATGGTTGCCCCCTTTCTGCTGTTCTACCAGCGGCAATCGCAAAACGGGTAGGAATTGGCGAAAAATTTCGTGCCACTGGCACATGAGTAACTCTTTCGTGTGATTACTCGAAGTTTTTTCCCTTATTCCTACCCTTTTCACGAGTTTCGCTGGTAGAACGACAGTGTGAACTCGGTGAACTACGACGAGAAGACAGACCTGAGCGTAGACGCACTGATCCAAGAACAGCGAAGGCTTGCGGCTTCTGAGAATCCGCTTGAGCGCGTCGTTGGAGCACTATGCTGTGCAGGTGCCTTGAGCGAAGCACTCGCTGAGATGCCTGACCGCTCGATTGCCAAATTGATGTTCGATCACGTTTGGGACGAACTCAACCTGTTGAGTCCCGCGATGTCGATCTGCATGGAAGCAACCCAGCGGCTTTGGGGGAGGTCAGGTAGAACCGGACAATGACGCTCGCACCTACAGATACGGTGGGAAAAGTCTTCCTCGCTGAACTCGACACGCACGGACAATGCACGCTGCGGCGGTGCATGGTCTGCGAAAGGCTGTTCAGCCGGGAGGGAGCGAAGAAACATTCGACCGCACCTTGTCGTCCACCAAGTTCGAGGAACCCCAACGGAGGAACAGGCGAATGAAAAAGGCAGCGATCTACGTCCGCGTCAGCACCACCGACCAGCATGTCGAGTCACAGCTATATGATTTGCGCGAGCTTGCTGTGCAGCGCGGCTTCGAGGTCGTTCACGAATATCAAGACTGCGGAGTATCCGGGCGAAGGGCGAGGCGTCCCGGACTGGATGCGCTCATGGCAGATGCGCGGAGAAAGAGCTTCTCGGTCGTGCTAGTAGTCGCATTCGACCGGGTTGCGAGAAGTGTCAAACATTTTTTGGAAGTCATGGACGAATTTGACGCTTTAGGGATCGTCTTCATCTCTCGCCGCGAAAACGTCGATACTAGCGGACCGATGGGGAGACTGTTCCTGACGCTGATCGGCTCGATTGCTGAACTGGAATCGGACTTGATCCGGGAGCGAGTTTTGGCCGGGATGAGGAGGGCTAAGCTGGACGGAGTGCGAATTGGACGTGCGCCCATGAACATTGATCGACCAGCCATCGTCCGCGACCGTCTCAGCGGAATGAGCCTGACGGCTGTTGCCACGAAGTGGGGTGTTTCCCGTAGCCTCGTTTGCAAACTAGTTACGAGATCACGGGCTAGTGACGAAGGCTCCGTGCTGCCGCCACCCACCGTTGCTGATTCTGTTGGCGTTATGCGGTCGAGTTCAGCCGAGGCACGCTGGTGAGGAATCTATACCTTCTGAGCCATTGACGGCAGGAAGCGGGAGGCGCGGATCAAGGCTGGGCGCAGCCGCAGGACCACGGCGGGTGAAGGGCGTTGATTGTGTTCGTGACGGAACACACATGGTTGGGTGACGCAACTCACATAATGGATGACGGTTGGGCTGCAAAGTATAATTGTCTGAGTGAGCGGGACATCGAAGCCGTGAAGAAGTTTCTCATAACTGCGCTGGTGCTTGGGCTTGTGGTTGCTTGTCCAAACCCTCTGTCCCTTTGTGCGCTCCCTTTCTCAGCACCGGGCGACTCCGGCTCAGCGGAAACTCGATCTCACTGCGACAAGATGGACATGGGCGAGCATTCAGGGCAAACCGTCACCTCGCGTAGCAATTCCTGCTGTGCGGTTTCACAAGCCCCATTGCCGAAACCCAAGACAGAGTTGTCTAAGACCACAGTAAAGTTGGAATTGGCAGTGGCGCTGACTCCAGCAACCAACGTGGTGAACTCTGAAAGAGTTCGTGCCCGCAGCGTTCCCCATGAGGCTTCTCCCCCTCCTCTACGCTCCCTTCTCTGTACCTTCCTGATCTGAGTCTCTCCTGAAGCAATCCTGAAGGCGCACGGGTGTCCTCGGTGCGTTCTGGTCCGGATGCAATTCCTTATTGGGACGACGGCAAGGCGTGAGTCACGCCGGGTCGTGAAAGGACAAGATCATGAAGTGTATTCCGCTTTGGATGTTAGCTGTCGTGGGTCTTCTATGCGCTGGAACCATCGGATCGGCTCAGGAGAGGGCAACAAATGATGGAAGAGCCGAACTTGCCGACCTGCTTGTAGAGGCAGAGAAGAACAATCCCCAGATTCAGGCTGCGAAACAGGAGTGGCAATCCATGCAGCAGATGCCCACTCAGGTCTCGACTCTGCCCGATCCGCAAGTGATTTTCCAGCAAGTGAACGTGGGAAGCCCTCGTCCGTTCGCAGGATTCACTAACAGTGATTTTGCCTATATCGGATTGGGCGTTTCGCAGGACATTCCCTATTCCGGCAAACTGCGCCTGAAAAAAGAGCTTGCGAGCAAAGATGCAGAAGTCGTCGCGCAGAAAGTCGAAGTCATACGCCGAGCGATCCTCTCAGACCTGAAGATGACCTATTTTCGCCTCGCCTTTCTGTCCAAACAGAGCGCAATTCTGGACGGGGACCGCGAGCTTCTGCGGCAGATGGAGCAAGCCGCCGAAGTGAGGTACCGAAGCGGAATGGGGAATCAGCAGGAGGTTCTGCAAGCCCAGCTTGAGCAGACCAAATTGCTCAGAGAGATCACGGCGAACCATCTGGAATCTGGCAAGCTCGAGGCCGAACTGAAGCAACTTCTCGGTCGCCCTCAGATTTCGCCGGACATTTTGGTTGACGACATAAGCGAGTCCTCGATAACGAGAAACTTCGAGGAGCTGCTTGCCGCTCTCCAAGCAAACAACCCACAACTGTCCGTTGCGCAGAAAAACGTAGAAAAGCAAAAGGTGACCATCGAGATTGCCAAGAAGGACTTCTACCCGGATTTCAACGCTCAATTTATGTGGCAGCGTACCGATCCGAGCCAATACCGTGCTTACTACCAATTCACACTCGGAGCACGGATTCCCATCTACCGCAAGCGAAAGCAACAACCGGAACTCGCTCAAGCCGAGATCGACCGGAACAGGGCACAGAGTGAACTTGAAGCTCAGTCCCAAGAGCTTGCCTCAACGCTGCGGCAGCAGTATGTGGGCGTCGAGCAATCCGCAGAGCTATTGAAGCTCTACCGTGAAGGGCTGATACCGCAGGCAAAGGCGGAATTGCAGGCTGGATTCGCTGCCTACGAGTCCAATCGCCAAGATTTTGTGACCCTTCTGACCTCCTTCCTCGACGTGCTGAAGCTCGACGAGGAGTACTGGCAGACCCTTGCCGAGCGCGAGGCTGCCGTAGGACAGATCGAAGAACTGACGGGACTGTCGCTGCGCTAAAGCAGCAGGAGCACGGAAATGAAGAATTATCGAAACGCTTTTCTAATCACGCTGGCTGGCAATCTTGTTTTCGTGGCCGTTCTTGTTGGCTATTGGTGGAGGTCTCATCGCTCTGGAGCACCGGTGCAATCTCCTAATGAAGAGACGACTGTTACCGCGTCCCACGAGCCGAG
>Ga0187771_10000335_pt1 | contig 27929 bp, 18 predicted proteins | sample 0116_SJ02_MP15_1_FD_133139 | JGI IMG/M metagenome (GOLD analysis project Ga0187771, IMG submission 133139) | Tropical peat soil microbial communities from peatlands in Department of Meta, Colombia - 0116_SJ02_MP15_10_MG | ecosystem: Environmental > Terrestrial > Soil > Wetlands > Peat | place... | reverse complement strand
GGAGCGTTGCGCTTGATGGCCTGAGGCATGCTCAGCACAATTTCTACCAAGCGATGGTCAAGGAAGGGTACTCGCAGCTCAATACTTTGTGCCATGCTCATCACGTCGCTGTCCCGCAACAGGACGTTTCCCACATAGAGGGCCAGCTCCGCGATTGAAACACTTGAGAACAGTTCGCATTGGCGGATCCAAGACGAAATTAGGCTAACTACCTCGGGAGGTATTCCCGGGATGCTTTCCGCAGAAACTTTCTCAACGGGCATGTCGAGCAGCCAGCTCTTTTGCCAGGGAGAAAACAGCTGATGAGCCAGCGCCACCTGGAAGACCACGGAGGGGTTGCCAACTGCCAGAGTCGCCAACTTCTCGCAAATCAGATGCGAAAATGCCCAGCGAAGTAAGTGTGCTATGCCAGCCCTGCTTCTATACGGGAGGAGGCTTAGAAGAGCGAGAGCGCGGCTCAAGTTGGCGGCGCGAGTGAAGGACGGATACCCTCCGAACAATTCATCGCCCCCGAGACCCGTCAAGAGCACTGTCAGGCCAGCCTGACGGGCGGCTCGGGAGAGGAGGAATACGTTCAGTCCGTCGATACAAGGCTGGTCGATGGACTTTAGGAATCCATTGCAAGCCTGCTCGATGGTATCGCGATCCACCCGGATTTCGCTGTAAGGGGCACCCGATTGCTGGGCTAGCAGCCTGGCGTACTCGTGCTCTGAGAAGCCTCCCTCGTCAAAGGTCACAGTAATTAAGCGAGGCATGATCCCCAGGTTCTGACAAAGCAGCCCAAGCGAACTAGAATCGATTCCTCCACTCAGGGCCAGACCCACGGGAACATCGCTAACCAAGTGGAGGCGGCAACTTTCAAGTAGGGCCGCTCGGACACGCTCGACCTGGCACTCGGAGCTCGCTGGCAGGCTGGAGTTAGCCGTCTTAGGCGGAGCCCAGAATCGCGCGGGCACGGGGGGCTGACCAAGTTTTGCATCAAGGTGGCATCCGGGCAGGAGGCTTTGAATACCCTCGAGAATCGTGAGCGGACTTTGGATAGAACCGTATGAAAGAAACGAGTCAAGCCCTTTGAAGCTGACTTGGCGACGGACAACCCCACTCGCCATCAGCGCCCGAACCTCTGAAGCAAAAGCCAGCCCTCCGTCCGGCAGGCTCGCGTAATACAGCGGTTTGATCCCCAACCGGTCCCGGGCCAGCAGCAAACGGCCCTCATGGGGAGAGAACATGGCGAGGCCAAACATCCCCCTGAGCTGGCTGAGAGCCGCGACCCCGCCGCGCCCCAGCAGCTTAAGCAGCACTTCGGTGTCCGACCTCGACCGGAATTCGTGCCCTTGCGCATTCAGACTACGACGTAGCTCATGGTAGTTGTAGATTTCGCCGTTGAAAACGATCCAGGCCCCAGTCGCTTCATCTCGCATCGGCTGGTGACCAGCAGGCGAGAGATCGATGACCTTTAGTCGGCGATTACCTAATCCCACCACCCATCCGGAGAGATGGGGAATACACTCTATGCCTTCGTCGTCGGGTCCCCGATGCTCCAAGGCCCGGCACATTTTGAGTGTAGCTTCTTGGGCCACACCTCCATCGCGCGTTACTATCCCACAAATGCCGCACATCGCCGCTTAATCATCCGGATTGACTATATGGCCGCGCCCGAGTGCGTGTAACAATACGCGCGCAGCTTGCTGGGAAATCTTCCGAATATCGAATAGGTCGAGAACACGCTGTTTCCCGGCCGCGCCCATCCTTCGGCACACCTCGCCGTCATCGAGCAGGGTTAGCAACGCACGGGCAAGCGCTTGAGAATCCGCTGGAGGAACCAGCAGTCCAGTTTCCCCCTGAACAACAATCTCTCGGAGGCCACCAACTGCAGAGGCCACAACGGGACATCCGTCCCACATCGCCTCGACGACTGCCCGTCCGAACCCTTCAGAGATCGAAGGCTGCACGTAGATATCCACATGCTCCAGGAGGGCGGGAATGTCCTTCCTAAAACCGAGGAGCCGTACGTGTTTCTCCAGGCCGAAGGCCTGAATTTCCTGTCGAACCTGCTGGGAATATCCAAGTTGGCGTTCAAGTTCCCCTCCGACGAGCAACAGGACCACTCGATGCCTTTGGCTCACAATTCGTGCCGCAGCGCGAATGAGATGAATCTGACCCTTCGGAGGATAGAGCGGTCCCACGCAGCCGATGACACGATCCCCTGCGCGCAGACCCAGCTCTTCCCGGGAAACGGGTGTGAAGCGGTGGCCTTCAACGCATTCCACTCCGTTGTAAATTACGTTGAGCCTCTTTATTTCCTTTTGACCATAGAAGCGCTCTCTAAGGCTCTCGGAGATTGCTACTGTTTGCTCCGCCATAACCTCAATGATTTTAGCGAGGATCCTGATTACCCAGCCCGGGAAATGTTCCTCCCGAATCCACCAGACAATAGGGACGCGAAGCGACAGAGCAGCGAGCGCACCCTGCAAATTCCAAATACCATTCAAAACCACGAGTTCGATCTCTTGGTTGCGAAATCGCTTGCGCAGTTTCCACGCGGTGGGCAGCAAGCTAGCGACGTAACGGAAGTTTTCCCAGCTCACTGTTTTCCAACTTGGCCGCTCCATCGGCACCAATTCGACAGGTATCCCTTGAATCCTGAAGTCCTCGTATATGGGGCGAGCTTCCCGAGGCGGAAGGTAGACGATAGGCTTAAAGTGGCTAGAATCCAGATGTTTCAGAAGGACGAGAAGACTAATATTTGCACCGGAGACTTGAGCAAACGTGTTTACAAACGCGATCGTGTGCTTAGCCAAGGCGGTCTTTAGGTGGCATTCCCGCAGCGGGCCAATGCGAGCGACTAAGTTCTTGAAATTCCGAGGTCACCTTAGCTGCTACCGGCAATTGTGCAGGTAGGAGTTTCCTAAAAGGAAAGAAAAGAGCCGTCGCAAGGGGGATGGCAGGAAGCAGATTGGCGAACAAAGCTATAAAACCAAGACGGGAGAAAAACAACATCATCGGAAGGACAAGCCACCCGTAAATGAGAATCCAGTTAAAATTATCGCGGTTCCGGAGGTTGTAGACATCCGCAATGCCGAAGACTAGTCCTGTGAGCAGACTCCCCAGGATTATCCCCGGAATGCCCATATTCGCGTAGAACTCACTCAGATAAGTAAACGATGTCTGCTCCCAACCCAATCCCATCAATGAATCCTGAAGTCGCAGGACGCTTAACACCGTCGGCTTTTCAGGCCAGAGCTGCCGGGGAACGAACCAAATTGGAATATCCAGCCACATCTGGCCATAGTAATAAGGCGAATGCTTAGGATAGTTCTCCAACACAAGCAGGTAATTATTGAAGTTCTGCATTTCCCAAGCAAGGTCTTCGGCTTGCTCGTCGGCCCAACTGATGGTTACAGACCGACCCTGTGGGATGGTGTTCCGCAATTGTCCGATTAACAGTGCGAGGGGAACAAACAAGAACATAGCAGCCCCCAGGACAATCGGTCTGATACGCTTCTTCATATAGTGGTGGTAAATGAGAGCGGCTCCGACAACCGAAAGCCAATACGCCCGGCTCGGATTAAGGAAGCACACCCAGATTACAGGCAGGAAGATGAGTAGGATCTTCCAGTTGCGATAGTGATAACAGTAGGCTAGAAGAAGCGGCGGAGCACAGCCACCTGCCTGGATGAGAAAAAGATACATCCCGAAGCCAAACCGCGAATCTTCAAGGTTGAAGTAGAAGGATGCGTAGTCACTATATCTCTGTATGAACATGTAGAGGGCTAGCACTGTGATGCCAATGAAAGCGATTATCCAAAGAACGAGGAGGGGAGCCGGAGCTTTCTGCTTAATTAACGGCAAGGTGTAGCCCAATCTTCTTGCAACCTGCAGGTTATACACAAAAGCTATAGATAGAATACTTAAGATATATGTTACCAATCCGTAATTCACATAGCCATTGTAATACGCCATCGTTGTGACAGGATTGAGCTCAGGTCGCAACTTCTGCATGAACGCAGTGATCGGGATCATGGATCCTGAGATGAGGAGGAAAACGCTGAAAACAGTAAAAATGTCGCGGTGCAGCCGATAGCTCTTTACCTCGAGCGCGAATAGAACGAGCAGAGCGGGAAGAAGGAAGCACCAGCTGCTAATAGAGTCAAGATCTCGCGCTTCCGTAAAGAGCGCTACGCCTCCCAAGATGATCATGCCGAGGAGGTAGACGAACGCAGAGTAACCCCGCACATGACGGTCTATTTCCCCCAAGGGGGCTTTCGTAAACTCGGCCCCCTGTTTTCGGATCGCTCTCAACAGTTGACCTCTTACCGTGTGAACAAGGCCTTAGTGTGACCCTGACTTAGGGCATCACGATTTCTTTTGCGAGGACCCACAAAAACTATTCCGAAATATCTGCAGTGTCTTTCTCATGGAAATGATACCAAGAGCTTCAAAAATAAGAAAGAGCATAACGACGAGAACCACCTTGGCCGACGTTACCAAGAGAAACGCGCCCCTAATCCCGCCCAGCCCGATTATAATCGCCGCCGTAGAAAACCCTATGACTAGTGCGCATTGATCCCAACGATAATCGATGGCATAGATTTGTTGAGACCTTACTATGATCAAAACAATGGTTACCGCCTGGGATACTAAAGTCGAGACTGCTGCACCCACAATTCCGTAACGAGGTATGAGTAGGAAATTTAGGGCGATATTGGTCAGAGCACCCACCACGGTCGCGAGCCCAATGAATTGCTGGCGGAAAGCCACCGCCATCCCGGTTCCTCCGATAAAGTAGTACGCGTTCAGAATGACACTGAGCACGAGCAAAGGAATCAGGCCAACGATCCCGAGGTAGCTGGCGGTTGCGAAGAGGCGGAGAATCTCGGGAGAGAAAATTGACACCACCACCCAGACCCCACCAAAACCCACAACGCTGGCGATGAAGAATTTGCGATAAACTTCGTTCGCTTCCGGTCGCCGCCTGATAGATTGGACAAACGGCAGCCAGCCAAGTGAAATTGGACCGGTCAGCAGGGTCGCTCCATTGGCGACCATGTTCGCCATGGAGTAAAGGCCTAGCTCGGGGAGTGTCCGGTAGTAACCGACAAAGTATCGGTCAATTAGAGCTGTCGTCCACACGGCGATTCCGGCTGGCAGCAAGGGGAGACCGTAGGCGAGCAATTGACGGAGTCTCGTGTAACTGAAACAATTCGCAACCCAGCCTCGCATCAAGGGGACCGAGACCAACGTCGCTACGACCACTGCCACGAGGGTGCCCACGACACCACCCAAGACACTCAAGCGAAACCGCGCCACTAGCACGGTAATCGAAAGCAGGGCCAGAACGATATAGAGAGTTTGCAGCAGAGCATAGCGCTTTGGCTGTCTCAACCGCCTAAGGTGGTTTCGTGCCATACGGAGGATGGGAAACACAGGAAAAGTCAAGGCAGCTATTGTTACAAGGTAACCCGCCCCTTCCGACCCCAGGAAGGCCGTCGCGAAGTCGCGTCGGAGCAGGAAGAAGATCAGGAAAAGAACAAGACCGCAGAAGATCTGGAAAACAAGAGACGTGCTGAGAGTGGTTTTTTGGTCTCGGCGGTCATCGGTGTCGTAGAAATAGCGTGCCTCAGAAGAGTCGAATCCCAGAAGCGTCAAGTAATTCCCCAAGGTCACTGTCGCAGTGAGGACGTCAAGCTGGCCAAGTGTGGAGGTGGTAAGAAAGCGCGCGTACAGAGGAACGAGGATGATGTTAAGGCCGCGGGCAATGGAGTCCGAAAGGCCGTAAACCGTTAACTCCCGGACCAGGCTGAGTACGAGTCCGGGGAGATCCTTCTCCTGCCCTGCAATTGGCCCTGCATTGTTGGTAACAGGCGTCGGAATACGGGCCTTCAAGATCGGGATCCTCAACTCCTCGGGATAATCTGACCCTGCCAGCTGATCGGCGATTCCTCAAACGCAGGCCGACTCTCTTTTGTCGAAGGGCCCTTTTGCCAAGACTCAACCAATTCCGGTGTCGGAGGGAATTCAGACTCTAGGATAATCACTCCCGGCAGCTCTTGTGCCGAGTAGGTGCCAAAGCGTGCTACTCCCCCCTTGCTCAGCGCCATGCACAGGAAACCGAGCGACTCGCGTACTGGACCCAATACGTAATTCCCTCTCACGCTCGACAAATGAGAGAAACCCTCGATCCGCAGGTCGTCGGTTTGGAGTGCGACCAAATCTGTTTCAACTAGCGAGTGAACCAGGAGCTCCTGCCCACGGTCGGTTGTCGGCGGGGATCCCCCAGCGCGCAGATGGCGACAAAAGCCATGAGGACTGTGACAGTTCCGCCCGCTCGGTGGACGTATGGCGAACCGGTCGTTTCAGGGCATATCCAAAAGCAGGCCGAGGCGTTTGTGCATTCCGAATACCCCACCGTTCCGTCGATACCACCCCCCTCAACGATAGTGACCGTATCAGGTCACAATCGCCGTCCTCGCTCAGCCATTCCACCGGCACAGCGTTGTCCTCTACCAAAAGCACTGCCAGGGGACGAAGGAGGTTCTCCCGCGCCAGCGTGACTCACGACTGCCTTGTGCTCCTCGGCAACCTCTTGTCGTTGATAGGTCGACGTAGAGTGGCACAAAGCAGAATCCGATTGCCTGTCAATCTGTCGCAGGCTTGCAACGCGGCCATTGATGCGCGAACAGGCCAAGAAGCTGCTATGTCGCTCCAAGACAGCACTCTCGACTTTATCTGTACCACTTCGAAACCGCTGCTGCTCGCGAGAGCGGCGAGCCCATCCGCGGTAAAGTACTGGATATGTTGTGGAGGGAAAAGTCGGTTAAACAGGGACGGAGGCCAGCCCCGAGTCATGCGACAAAGTACTCGACCAATGCAGTAGACGGCCGAACGGATGTTAGGGGTCTCGAGGTAGGCGACGCCGCCAGGCCGAAGCCGGCTTCGAATCTCTTGAAGAAGTATTGACGGATCATTTACATGCTCGATCAAATCGATGGCCGTAATCACGGGAAAATCGCGGAGATGCGTCGGCGCTCTCTCAATAGACGTCTGATAGCCTTCAATGCCCAAACTTGCTGCCCCCGCCACCGCGCGAGCGGCCACATCGACTCCCACGGGAACGATGCCTAGGTGGCGGGCCGCACAGTCGAGAAAAGCCCCTGTGTCGCACCCTATATCTAGGAGCCGCTGGCCACGCAGGGTTATAAGATCAATGGCTGAGCCCAATTGTGTAAATACACCCCGGCACCGCTTCTCAAGATGAGGATTCGTCTTGCGCCGCGACTCAAAATAGGGATGATCGAAGTACTCTGGAGAATCGTGGATGGCCACCTGTTCGCCCTCACTATGACGCGGCAAGTAAGTCCAGCTTCCGCAGCGATGACATCCAATGAGCCGAGAGCACCCCAATCGCACGTGGGGGCCATCCTGGAGCACACCGCCACAAACCGCACACCTTGAAGAGCCTTCGGATGCCGTTCTATACCCCTGCGCTCTCTCCAATTCCGATGATCGCTCCTGGTCAGACATTTTCGGATGTTCTGTAATGAAGCACAACCAACTGGCTGCGGCAACGATCCGACATGCGATCCAACGTACCAAGAACAGTCCCGTATGAGGATTAGCTGTGATCAGGTATTCTGCGCGGCTGCGGGAATGTTTCGTCAGAACATCGATTCACGAAATCGCAGCTCTATGTCGCCGTCAGCAGGAGAAAGGACCTCCATGAATGCCACCCCCGAGAGCTCGGCTGGCCAATAAGGTCGGACTGGTGTGCTTTGTCCTGTGGCGAGGCTCCGCGCCCGGAAATTCGGATGGTGTGCGTACCGGATCTGATACGAGATTCCCTTTCGAGCCTGCCAGATGAGCCGGTTGCCCTGAATCTGCAAATGCTCCGGTGGAGGCTCGACCAAACCTGTCGTGATCGGCAAGCGGACCAGGGACAGTCGCTGTCGGTCCGTCAGTGCTCGGTACGGCGACGCATCGCCTGAGCAATCCAGGACACCCACGACCTCACTTCCATCCGCTTTTAAGCGCCCCAGCATCCGCTCTGAGAAGACGAGCATGTAACGCGCTCCCATGGTCCGAGCCACTTCCAGGCTCTGCTTCGAGTAGTCCGCCTCCCCGAACAACAAATGCAGCTGTCCTGTGAGGTGACTGTGAAATTGGAGAAGGTATTCATCCGGAACGATTTCGATCCTTCTCAGGGGCAAGAAACAGTCCAGGTAGTTGACCAAACCGCGGAACCCCAATGCTTTGCTCCCCCGCGGGTCAGTCTCGAGGACGACCCGGGTGCACTGGGGCACACTCTCGAACAATGCGAGCAACGGTTTTGTCTCATCGAACCGGACGCTGGTAAAACTCGGATAGCTTCGGTACTTTCTCCAAGTGTCCTTCAGCCATTTCAAGGTGACATACCGATCAAAGAGAGCACCTAGCCCGCGCGCTCCCTGGGGCACGTCCTCCCGGAATTCGGCGAGCGTGTACGGAAAGGCGAGCGGCGAGACGAAGGCGAACAGCAAGGCGGCGACGGCTAGGCAGGTGTCGTGAAATTCTGCGACAAAGCCGGCCTCGCAGGCAAACATCAGGGCTACGATCGGCGCAGGATCGTTGAAGTAGTATACGAATAAAATAGCCCAGTAGAGGACGAGGGGGACTAAGGAGAAGATGAAGTAACCGATGCCCTTGCCTCCGAGCGCAAGGAAAAGAGGCAGGAGCAGGTACGCTGCCGAAAGTAAGAAAACCGGCGGGAGATGGGAGCCTTTTGCTTGCTGCGCCTCTCGTTGGGCGCGACCCATTCGGCGCGTGAACCCGTCCAGCCACGCTATCGCGAGACGAACCAAGATAAACAGCCCGCCCGGGAGGAACCCTAGGATCGATGGCCATAGCCTGCACACTTCCCTGTCGAAAAATAGGAAACCCAAGCCAGAGGAAAGCCCTAGCACCGTGGCGGCGGGCAGGTTGATCAGGCTAATCGCAGACCAAATGAATCCGGCAACGAGCCACGACTTCTGAAGAATGAAATAAACAAGCAGAGGGGCCGGAAACCACCAGCAGGTCTCGGGCTTGCCATAGAAAACCTGAGAGGCAATAAAGAGGGGACTTCCCAGAACTGTGCATGCAGCAACAATTCCCCAGTAAGGTTTCCCTCCCAAATCAAAGAGAATAAACATCCCGGTAGCCGCCAGGAGGTAGCCTAAGCCGAGGCAGAGCGGGCAACCAAGGCGGTGGAGAGGAGCGTAGGTCAGCCAGTTGTTATGGAATCGAGACCGAAGCGGAATTCCGAATCCATCATCCCACACGAAACCCAGCCATCCCAGGTTGGCCTGGTCGCGCGCGATCTTTCTGTACCAACACCGGGGAGCCAAGTCGAGAGCGTTGAACGAAACGAACTCATCGCGGGACAAGGTGATCGGCCATCCCAAAAGCCCCCGAAGTGTTCGAAGAATCGTTAGCGGAGTACTCAGGATGAAATACGGAAAAGGGAGGAAAACGGTGAAGACGAACCCCAAGACTAATCCGCAACTGCGAAGCACCCATCGCATCCTTACGAGTTAACCGTCTCAGTTCTTCCGGGTTTGCCAGCCTGGCAGTAAATCATCGTCCCGAACCGCCGATCCATGATTTTGAATAGCCAATCCGGAAGACGGCGTCCGAAGGGGACGAACCGCTTGGGAAAGTAATGGATTTCGACTTTTTCAAGCAGGAGCGGAGCAAGCAATTCCCGAGCTTCCCGGCGAGAGTAGAGGCGCCCAAGAGGATTCAGGTCGCCGTCATAGGTCCGGGCCAAGTCATCGGGTTGATGAACTTGCGAGAAGCCGGATCGGCCCGGGACGTTCCGCAGCAGACGCCGGACGCAGGCTCGTGTTATCGGCCAGAGCACACTCCGAAGTAAGACGCCCCGATAGTAGAGAGAGATCATGGCACGACCACCCGGCCGAAGCACGCGGTAGATTTCGCGCACCACCCTTGCCGCGTTGGGAGTGTGGTGTAGGACCCCAGATGCGGTCACAAAAGCGAAGGTGTTGTCAGCGAAGGGGAGATTCTCAGCGTCCGCCTGAACGGCTTCTCCGCTGAGCCCGAATAGGTTAAGGCGCTTCCGGGTCAGGCGCACCCCTGTAAGGGTCAGATCGGCTGCGACGATTTTCGCCTCGCCGCGGGCGAATTGCTCACAGAGCCACCCTATGCCAGAGCCGACGTCAAGCACACGCTCCCCCGCATGGCGGTCGAACTCATGAATGGGGAGGGCGAAACGCTCGACCTCTTCTCGGACACGGCTGTGTTGCTCGAAAAATTCACGACTACCGACCTGTTCTTCAGACTCCAAGGAGAAAAGAGGATGGCACTCCCAGTACTTGCGGACCTCTTCCAGATTCGAATCCTGCGCATTGGTCTTCCCTTTTCGCATCAGGCAAATCCCAGATTATTGGGCGGCGAGCAGTGTTGACATCGCATTTATCGACGGCCTCTTAACAACGGTTGTATGTGCGCACTAAAGGCAGTAGAAACCTTCCTTCACCACTCCGGCAATTCGCTTCGCACGAAGTATCGCGAAGAACCCATGTGGACCACCGAGAATTTCTCTGCCGACTGCCATTCGACAACTTGCGAGAGAGCTTTGCCGGTCAGTTTGTCCTCGATGCGTACGTCGGACTCACCAAAGCAGATTGTCCGCTCCAATACCAAGGGTACCCGCTTCTTCTTTAGCACCAGGGCAAGAACAAGCTGCCTCTTGATGAAGTAACTCATTCTTCTCATACGACCGGCCGTCATCGTGAACAGCCGAAACGCCAGAAAAAGCAACGGAGAAAACAAGCGGTCAGAGACATGGTGGAACGGCGCTTTCAGCCTGATGCAGTGTCGATCCTTCTCATAGGCCAGGCCACGATCAAGACGTTGGCTGCTCACCCATTTCCCACTTTTCAGTTTCGCCACACACCCGCAATCGCTCCGTTTCAGGCGGCGCCCCTTTCGGTCATATACCTTCACCACTCCGCCTTTGGATATTCCGACCACGGCATAGTAAGAGGTGTTACTCCTGACATACAAACCTGCCGCGGGAAACAGTTTTTCTCCCCCAATCTCCCAAAACAGGGGCTTGCCGGAACTGATAGGTTTTCCCTCCCGAAAGGCGACGAGATAATTGTTCAGCATCGGCATGAAGTTGAAGGCGTCCATGGTTCGTAGCCCCACGGCGGCCTCACGCTCGACGGAGTTCCGCATGAAGGAGGCGATGGAAGCCGCCTCAGGAATTGCCGGGGCAAGTATCTCGAAGCCAGCGGGAAAGTAAAACTCCGTGTTTCGGCTGGCATACTCCCCTCCCAGGGAGCCATCCGGATGAATAAAATGCTGCAGAAACTTCATGGACCGCTCGAGTGAGGACAGCAGGCGTTCATCCTGCGAGTGCTTCCAGATTTCGGCCAGATAATAGGTCGCGTGAGTTTGGTAGCCGGGGTCGGCTCCCCCGTATTCCTCATACCAACCTTCTTCATGCTGGTGGCGATAGATGCGCTCCAGAAAGTATTCGCATCGGCCGGCCACGCGGCGGTCCTGGGTGACCCGCCCGATCACCTGGCAAGCCGCCGCCGCCGTCGCCAAGTGGTTGGAGAGGAAGCCGTGCTTTTCATCGTTCATACAGAGCCATTCTCCCGCCCGTTGCAGGCCTCGGCGCAAGGCGGAGGCTAGATCGGGAGGTAACTTGGACCCGATGAGTTCGACGGCTTTGCCGATGTAAAAACCGGTGAAGGCGGTGGCAGCGAGGCTGCGCTCATAGGGGTAGGCCTCGTCATGCGACCCGTCAGGGTGCTGCAGTTTGAGCCAAAAGCAAAGACCTGCCTGAGCCCATACGAGCAACTTGGGCTGGCTGTAGTAGGGGCTGTCCGCGAACTCGGTGGCCCATAGCAAGGCTAAACTGCACACGGCTTCTTGACACCGTGGATGGGGGAAGTCTGTGAACTTCCAGCACCAGTAGGTGCGATCGAAGCAGCCGTAGGTTTTGGAGAAGGCCTCCCGGTCTTCCAAGGACAGCAAGCGCGGAATCTGCGCTAGAGCCAAAGACAGATACGGGTGCTCGCACGCGGCTCCAGGAGTCATCAATCGCCAACCATCTGGTCAAACAGTGGGAATATCGAAACTTGCACGTCTTCCGCTCCCTGCTGGATGACCGATGCCAAGTCGCATTGTGTTCGGCACGGAGAAGTGCTATCGTCCATGGTTCAAAAGCAGCCCTATCCGGAAATGCTGACAGAAACCCGCGAATCCATTTGTCAATATTCAGAGCATATCTGCTCGGTCGCTCAAGACGGGGACTAGACTCCTTCCGTCGAACTCCATGCACATTGTCCCAGCTTTAGATGCGGCTGCTTGGTGCTTCCTGGCGCCCCAGGTCCGCCCCGAGGGCAGGTCAAGCGTGAAAACCGCCAACCGGAACGGGCTTCCCTTCACGGAGGGACTCAACCACGGCAAAGGTCGTAGCAGTGGTCGCAAACAAGCTGGCGAAGGGTATGGGAGGCTGGAGGGCCTCACGCAACGCCGCAACAAACGTGGCGAGCTCTTCCTTGTGCCCTTTGGCCTGATTCCACAAGTGCATCCGTTCGGTCCGACCGTTTACGGTGAAGCTCGCCCGGCGAAAGTTATCCAATTCTGCCACAGCCCCTCCTCGGAAGATGGCAACGTGTTCTTTAGGAAGACTAGGATCACCATTAGCCAGGTACTGGATATTCGCCACTGAGCCATCCGATAACTTAATTGTGGCGATGAGAATATCACACGACTGAGGCGAATCCGGCAGGTTTCCTAAGGACTCTGCATAAACAGAGACCGGATCTGACCCGGCGAGATACTGTGCAAAGTCGATGAAGTGGCACATTTCTCCGATGATTCTTCCGCCTCCCTCCGTTGGATCGAGGGTCCAGTTGTTGCGGGGCACGGGACCAGCGTTCACACGGTAAATAACCGTCATCGGCCCCGGCCGCTGAGCGAGGCACTCCTTGAGCCATCTCGCCAAGGGGGAGAACCGGCGGTTGTAACCAACCATGAGTACACCCTGGTACGACTTCACGGCCTCCGAGACTGCAGTGAGCCCCTCCATTTCCATCGCTAGGGGTTTTTCAACAAAAACGTGTTTCTTTGCTCGCATCGCCTCGACGGCGAGGGAGGCGTGCAGATTGTGGCGAGTCGCGATCAGGATGGCGTCCACTTCCGGGGACTGCAAGATTTCCTGGTAATGTGCCGTGCAAACTGCTGCCTTGTGTTTGTCGCCGACCTGCTTCGCGGTTACACCGCTCGCAGTCGCCACGCCGTGAATGCGGACGCCGGGCAGCCGGGACAACGCAGGCAGCAGCACACCCCGAGCGAATGTGCCTGCTCCGATGATCCCGAAGTTCACCTGCTTCAGCTTGGAACGAGTTTGCTCTCGCAGCTTCACCTCAGAAAGCCGGATACTCTCCGCGATTTCCCCCGTCTCAGGGTATTGCAGCACAATTCCGAGGCTAAGCTCATTTCGCTCGCCTGTAACCAGCTTGTAGGCCTCCTTCGCCTGGGAGATGGGGAAACGGTGAGTAATGAGGGGCTGCACCGAGATGCTCTGCTGGGCGACAAGCTCCAGGAAGGCACTCATATTGCGGTTCTCCGTCCAGCGCACGTATCCGATGGGGTAATCTACCCCGCGTTCTTCATATGTGGGGTCGTAGCGGCCCGGTCCGTAGGACCGTGAGATGCGCACCGCAATTTCCTTCTCGTAGTATGGCCGACGGGGGATTTCGAGGCCCACATCCCCCACAACAACCACCGAACCTCGATCGCGGCAGATCTCTGCGGCCAACTCCATCGGCCCAGAGCTCTTTGTCGCGGCACAAACAATCACTGCGTCTACGCCCCAGTCTTGTGAGAAATCCGCTATCAGAGATTTTAGCTGGGTGTCCTTCGGGGACCCTCCCCCGGATGCCCCAAGTTGTTGGGCCAGCGCAACGCGGCCGGGGTCCACGTCTATGCCGAAGGCCAAGCAGCCTGCGGCTTTGGCGAGCTGGACCGCAATCTGGCCGACCAGTCCCAGCCCGACGACGGCGACACGCTCACCCACAGTCAGGGAAGCCAAGCGGACGCCGTGGAGGGCAATAGCGCCGAGCGTAACAAAAGACGCCTGTTCGAACGAAACCTGCGGCGGGATCTTCGTCGCCAGTTTCGCGGGGACATAGACCATCTCGGCGTGATTAGCGTAGCCGAGTCCGGCGCAGGCGACTGCATCGCCGGCTTGAAATCCTGCCGCTCTCGATCCCACCTCCGTCACCACTCCCGCGCAGGAATAACCCAAGGGCAGCGGAGTGGAAAGCAGGTTTCGTACCACCTGGAAGGTGTTCCATAGTCCCTCTGTACGCGCCTTATCCAAGACCTTCTTAAGAAGGTCGGGACGGGCCTTAGCTTTGCCGAATGGTCCCGCCTGAGCAATTGCAATAGCCGCCCGCTCCGTCCCGGCGCTAATCAGGGAAGCGACATTGCGCACCCTGAGGCCATCCGGGCGCAAGACGGGAGGAGGAACATTCTCTACTTTCATCTCCCCTGATTGGAAATTCTGAGTGACTATTCTCAAGGGATCACCTCTATCGGTCCTTTCGGGGGAGACGGTTCATTCCCGCTCCCCAACCAATGACCAGTTGTTCCAGGCGCCAAGTGAGCAAGTGAGAAGGTATGCGAGTAGCATGTTCCGGGCAATTCCGGTGCGCCTGCGAAGCTTCTCTCCTTACGGGTCAGTGTGCTAATGGCCATCCTCGCCCCGTCTTTCAATGTCCGACACAGACTTCAGGATTCATTTGCCTGCTTCGGTCAATGAAAATCTGATGCCAAAGCTCCAAACAGATGAGTGACACGATCTGCTTGGCGTAAACGAACTCGCCTGAGCCGGCGCGCGCCAGCAACTCCCGAATTGCCTCCCATCGGAACAATCCCCGCTTTCTGACTTGGGCTTCGCTCAGGGTTTCCCGCAACAAGGTCCGGAATTCAGGGCAGTTGAAGTATTTCTCCGCAGGCATGTAGAAGGGCTGCTTTGTCCGCCGACTGGTGGAGTTTAGCAGAAGCGTGCGGGCGTATCTCCGTAAGAGATACTTATCCGTCAGACCTCTCAGCTTCAGATGGGGTGGGAGGGTCGCGACGAATTCCACAAGGCGATGATCCAGAAAGGGCACGCGACCTTCGATCGAGTTCGCCATGGTCATCTTGTCCTGCTTGGTCAGGATGTCGTCAGGAAGCCAGCTCGAATATTGCACCCGCAGCAACCGCTCAAGGTAATTGTGCGACGCGTTGTCGGCCCTCGCGGACGCGACAGACTGGGCCGCGACGGGCGGCCTGATCCAGAGAGTTTCACACTCTTTCCTGTCGAATAGCGAGATCAGGATGTAGTAAGACTGTTCACAAGAAGCGTCCTCCAACTCGTCGAGGGAGCGGAGGGCTTTCTCCTTCCCCTTGTTGCCAAGGGCGGCCGGATACGAGAAGCCCATGTTGAGCAGGCGAGCGGGAAGCGCAGACAGCACTGGCCTGACTACCTGACGCCGGATGAACCGGGGGACCCGCCGTTGGTACACATTGTGCCAGTAGAGAACCTTGTGGAAGAAGTATCCCGCGAGGCCCTCGTCTGCGCCTTCGCCTGTCAACACCATCTTCACTGACTTGCGCGCAGCTTGCGAAAGAAGGTACATGGGAAGAACAATCGCGTCGCCAATGGGCTCGTCCAGATGCCAGACCACCTTGGGGAGAAGGGCCAGGTCTGCAGGCCGACAGATGACCTCGGTATGGTCACACTCGAACCGTTGGGCGACGCGGCGGGCTGCTGTGACTTCGTCCCGGGGCGAGTCAAAACCCACTGAGAACGTCTTAACAGGGGACTTAAGCTCCCGGCTCATCAGGCCCACGACTATACTTGAATCAACCCCTCCGCTCAGAAAGGCCCCAAAGGGAACGTCACTGACGAGGCGCATCCGGACGGAGGATTCGAGGAGCTCCCCGAACCGTTCGTAATATAACTCATCGCGCTCAAACCGCGTTGGAGGCTCGGGCATCCTCCAATACGGTTCAACCTTGATTTGGTGATCCGAATAGACCAGACGATGAGCAGCGGGCAGCTTCTGAATCCCTTCAAAAAGTGTACCCGGCCCGGGAACGAAGCGATAAGCCAGATACACCTCCATGAGGGGAAGGTTGGGAGAGCGACTCAGTCCCTCGTATTCCAACAGGGCCTTGATTTCCGAAGCAAACACTAGCTTGCCGTTCTGGAACGTGTAATAGAGAGGTTTTTCCCCGAGGCGGTCGCGAGCAATCAACAATAGACGATGCTCCTCGTCATACAATGCGATGGCGAACATCCCGTTCAGGTAATGGAGGAAGTCGGGCCCAAACTCCTCGTAAGCGTGCACGATGGTTTCCGTGTCCGAACGCGTTTTGAAATGGTGCCCCTTCTTCCTCAGGATGTCGAAAAGTTCGCGAAAGTTGTAGATCTCCCCGTTCTGCACGACGACAACACGTCCATCCTCGTTCTTGATAGGTTGATGGCCGCCGGCGATGTCAATGATGCTGAGGCGGCGATTGCCGAGGCCGACCCCCTTGCTCCGATAGAAGCCATCGTCATCCGGGCCACGATGGCGGACTGTAGAGCACATTCGTTCCAGCAAATCCGTGTTGTCGAATCCTGCGTAACCGACAATTCCACACATAGTGAGTCTTGTCTGGTCCTGTGCCGCGAGGGCTATCTCAAGGCACAGTCCGAATCGTTTTGGGAATTTCCCGAGCGACGGGGTTGGGTGGATCCTCCCGAGGAGAGTGTTGAAACAGGATCGACTGAATCCTCCAGAGAGATTCCTGGACGTGACGCGCCTGCTGGGCGAGCACCCCCATTAGGATGACAAGAATACCGGCCAGGACGAGATCTGCACCCACAAAGGCTAGCACGATCGCGGCCGACCTTCCCTGAATAAACACAAGGCTCGCTAGACTGAACCCGCCAGCCGAGCTCAACAGGACGGCGAGCACGCGAAAGTACTTGAAGGGAGCCACCGTGAGGCTGAAGAGGAGATGCGTTTTGGCGACCCCGCCCAAGCGGGTCGAAGAGCGTCGCTTGGCTTTCTTACCTGCGCCCGGGGTTAGGTCCTTCCATTCCAGAACCGCGGGTATCTCGTAAATCCTGCAGCCCAACGCCATCGCCTTGTTGATGATTTCCAGGTGGAGTTCTTTCCCTCGCTCCTCGAGCGCCAGCATGAGGAGCTTTGCCTTGCGGTAGCCGCGCGTCATTCCCGTAAACATCGTCAACCGACGCGTAAGCGCACGGCGAATGATGGCGTTCCCGAGTTTGGAAATGAGGACGCGCTTCAGAGGGACATTACGATAGCCCCCGCCCGGCAAATGCGGCGAGGCAATCACGATATCGGCGTCAGGCTTTTCCCGGAAGTAATTCACCAGCCGGGCAACAATGTTTTCTCCCCAGGATAGATCCACTTCGGTGGTGACCACGATGTCACCCGTCGCATGGGCGATGCCGTAACGGAGGGCCTCTCCTCGCCCCTGATTTACCGCATAACCGACGACCTTGATCCTGGTATCATGCGCCGTAGCTTGCTGGGCAAGCGCGCGGGAATGGTCTCGAGACCCATCATCCACCAAGATGAGCTCCCACGGCTCGTCCATTCTCTCCAGTGCAGAGCGCATAGTGTGAATAGCCGTCGCGATGATCGCCTCTTCATTGTAAAAGGGACAGACTACTGAAACCATCTACCACACCGTCCTTCCTTAACCCAGTCTCTTGAGCCGATTGGCATTGTGGAGAAGCATGACCTTGTCTTTTGTCATTTGGGTTAGTTACCTCCCAACTCAGGATGCAAGATAGCGCCCGAGGTGCGATCAAACCTATGCGGTCACATGAAGCTATTTGGCTCTATGTCGGTCTTTCTCCAGCTCGGGAGAATCTCGAGTCCGCCAGCCCCTGGCATAGGCCCGTTTGCTCGGAGGCAGCACGCGCGATGGTGGAAGTCGGACTCCCGTCGTTTGCCCGCCTGCCTGAAGAATGGGTCGAGCGGTGCTCCCACCCTATCGAACTCCCTTCAGCACGCACGAATTCAGCCAGCCGCAATTTCTGGCCATCCTGTGCATGAGGCGGTATAAGGACTTGACTTTCTGCGCGATAGAGGTGAGTCTGATGAAGCGCCGAGAACTGTATCGGGCGCTGGGATTGAGGGGCGTGCCCAACCTCACGACTCTTTACCGCTTCCTGAGGCGTCTGGAGAAGCCCACGCCAGACCGAGCCACGGGCGAAACTGTACGTCGCTTGTAGAGTGTACACCCAGGCGGGCAAGAGCGGGCCCGGCTGGCGGCCGATTTGGACCGATAGTGCGTACCGGATCAGATGGCGCGGCGTGACCCGTGAAATGACTGCGCGAGTCTGCCCGTGGCCGTGGAGACGGTTTTCCAGTAGACGCACATCAGGTTGATGTTGGCCGATGGCGAATTCGAAAGCGACAGCGAGAGATTTTACACCTACATCCGACAGTGGCTGCGAGCCCGTAGTGTGACCCCGGCTAGGCGCTGGAACAAAAGCTGGAGTGTACAAGGAATTCGTCTCGAAATGCGGCGGGCGTTCCCCTGTCTCCTCTACCGGCGTGGAGCCCTGATCGAGAGTGGCTTCTTGTCGGTAGACGCCAGACTCTCGGCCTGCACGCCCAACCGCTTGCTGCTGAAGCGGCAACAGGAATTCCCTCTGCTGGGGCTGAGCTTGAATTTTCACCGTCAAAGCATTGCCAACTTTTTCTGAATGACAACAAGTAATTAGTATATGTTCTTATATCTATAATTATATAGATATTACATTATTAACTAGACCGTGCCGCCATGCATGGAGAATTTGGCGCGCCAGTGAGAACCCAATGCGGCACACACTGCAAACCAAGCGGCGTTAGCGGGGATGTGCAGATTAAAATCCACAAAGCTATGAACGAGAAGTCCACAGACGCCCAAAGACGCACCAATTTGCATCCAACCCTTTTCGTGTCTGAGTCGCCCCCCTAGATCCCAGAAGGCATGGTATAGAAAGATCGCAATCGCTGCCACGATGATTGCCCCACCCACGATTCCGGTCTCCGCCAACGCTTCGAGGTAGTCGTTATGTGCGTGGTCCACAACCTCATCGGTTGCCAAGCTCTGGTAGCGAGGATAGGCGACTTCGAAGCTACCTAATCCCGTGCCGATCCAGGGATGCTCGCGAAGGAGCCGGAAAGAGTCCATGTATATCGTTTTACGTTCCACAAAAGAGATCTCCTCATGTTGTCGCCCACGTTCAAAAAGCACTGCCAGACGCTTCGAAATCTGCCCTGGATCCATCCACAAGAAAAGCCAAATGGCGGCACTAATGCTGGTAATTCCCCAGATGGCGAGTCCTCGGGCACGGCATAGGGGTGCGTAGCGCAAGCCCAAAGTGCCAAGGACAAAGGTCTCGAACAGGAGAGAGAACATGCCGCCGCGCGAACCCGAAAGCAACACCGAAGCGACTGGCACCAACACCACGAAGCTCGCGACTGCGGACCAGCCGCGCATGGAACGATCGGCAGGCTGGGAAAGAATGTAGCCCGCCGCCAGTGGGATAACCATTTCCATCAAACCTGCATAATGGTTGTGGTTGACGTAAGGCCCGAAAAAGCCCCCCCACGGAATCTTCACCGACCAATACATTAGAGTTCGAGTCGAAAAAAACTGCAGGATTGCAAACAGTGACAAAATGAAACAGAAGGCTGTGACTGAAAGCCCAATCCGACGCCACGCTTTCTCGTTGGCTAGGGCCAAGAGCTGGCCTGAAAGGAAGAAAATTAGCAGGTCTGTTCCAAGTTTTAGCAAACTCTCTCGCGCCGAGAAAGGGTCAGATGTAAGGTGGGCAGAGAATTGGATTAGACCCAAGAGGAGAAAAAGCCCCAATGGGACCAGAAGTGGGGACCACTCAATTCTCAACACTCCTTCTTGAACCGATCCGATTGCCCAAAGCAGAAGCAATGCGACAGCAAGCATTGACAGGCAGGCATAGGCCCAAGGCTGAACAGAACCGAAAGGCAAGGGCGCAGCCAGTAGTGTGACGACAAGCAACACCAGAGCGATGGAAAAGCATGCCCGCTGCTGCCTACTTCGTCCGACTTTCAAGGCGTCCGATATAGTCACAGAGTGTGTCGATGAACAATCGACCGGGGTGGGGCGAAAGAGCCACTTCATCTTCTGGCCATCGAGTAGTTTGTCTGAAATCACTCAATGACGCGATAACTCAATCAGGTGATGGTCTGAGGGAGATCGCGTCCACCCAAAAAGCACCGCTAATCTCGTTGGGAAAACTTCGGCTGCGAGGTCGCCAGATCGACAGTCTAATGTAATGGGTTTGCGTTCCTGTTTCAAATCTCGTCGTGAGCGGATGCCAGGAAGTCGTCCCCAAGGTCGCTTCGCTCACCGCATACAGACTCTCGGGGTGCAAGGGATCAAGCACGCGCAGTCGAGGCCCGCTGTCCGAAGTTACATCCTTTGAGCGAACGTAGGCCGTCAGCAAATACGTCTGGCCCGGGGCAACTGGGACAATCTGATGAACGGGTTCGTACTCCTCATTATCCCTCACCGTAAAGTCTACGCGTAGACAGTGGGCGCCGTGAATGGATGACGCCTCAGGAAAATCCACTGACACGTAGGGCCCAGCGTGTAGCCGCCAATCGAATCCCGCATTTAATGGACGTCGCTCGAAACTGCCGTTGAATACCAAATTCGTCAGATCAGGGTCGTTAGGCCTCTTGACTGCTCCCAAGCGGATAAGGTCCCGCCAGACGCTCTGCGCTTCTGGAATCTGGCCGGTGTCGAGCAGGTGATCCAGAAAAGGCTGCGCTTCGCGAAAATCAAAGGGAGAGGATTTGGGCACGAATTTGCGCCAGACTTGGTAGGCGTTGCCGAGGTCACCCTGTTCACTCAAAAAATCGACATAAGCTAGCCTCAACTTTGAGTTACTGCCAGAAGAGAGGATTTTCTCATAAACAACCTGAGGGTCAGGAATTACGCGCAACGATAGCCTGAAGGTCTGCCGGGCGTAAGATGGACTCAAATTCAACAACCGTTGGAAGTGAGCCAGGGCTTGAGCAGTCCGCTCTGTGCGGAGGTAATGGTTGGCTGTGATCCAATGGAGACGCGGGGTCATAGGACTCAGACTGAGTGCGCGGTCAAGTGCCTGGTCAGCGCACGCGTTGTCGCCGACCTCCTCACAGGCCGCTGCCAGGTCCGACCTGTAATAGGCATTCTGTGGGCTTAAGTCCACTGCTTGACGAAACTCCTTAACTGCTTCTGACGTGTTAATATCGCCCAGTGAGAACGAGTAAACCAAGCCAAGTTGGCGGTGAATCCTCGGATTGACAGGATCCAGGCTCAGCGCGAGGTAAAGCCTGGACTTATCGGCTGATTCCCCGAGTGTGTCAGCCAGGCTGATTCGCACAACTTTCGCGGCCATCCATAGGCCCGATACTGCAGCGGCCAGCAAGAACACTCTGGCGCGTCGCCGCGATTGAAGACTGAACTCGAAGACGTTTGGCGACAAAAATTCTGTCCACACGATTCAGCTACCCAGATCCGAATCCGGTCAGCCCAAAAGCCTTGAAAAGATCGAATTGCTGATGTGCTGTGGGTTCCTATGAATGCCGAAGGGATCGAAAACTCTAGATTCGTGGCCGTGGACAACTACCACAGCGGGATTCGTTGAAAGCTTCCAATCCATGGAAACAACGCCCCGCCGCCGGGTGGTTGAAGGGAGTAACTAGGAAAGCTCACGCCTCTTCAACCCCACGGGCAGCAGCTTCGCTACCCGGCCCCTTGCTAGGGGGCGTTTGTGCATCTGCAGGGCCCGCTGCTTGCACCTGTGACGCAGATTTGGACCCCCTGTCCTCGAAGCCGTAGTAGCTATTGTAGTAATATCGTCCACTGTAATAGGAACCGTAATAACCGTCGCGGCGCAGGTCGATTTTATTCAGGACAACACCCAGGATCTTTGCCCCTGCATTTTGGATTAGCTGGTAAGTCCGCATCAAGGCGGCTCGATCTGTCGACCCGCTTTCCACCACCAAGATAACCCCATCAACAACACTCGAAAGGACTGTCGCGTCCGTGACAGCCAGGCAAGGAGGAGAATCAATCACGATGTGGTCGAAACGCTTGCGCAATTCCTGTAACAGTTGCCCCATTGTCGGAGAAGAGAGAAGGTCGGCAGGATTTGGTGGGTGTGGGCCGGCGGGGAGGACAGAAAGGGCCGGCACCGCGTCGATCTGTACCAGCGCTTCATCCAGACCATGCGCGCCGGTAAGTACTCCGCTGAGCCCTCTTGCCTCTTCTGAGAGACCAAGCGCCCGGCTGATCCCTGGCCGGCGCAGGTCAGCATCTACGACAACAGCACGGGTGCCGCGCTGAGCGAGCGTCACTCCAAGGTTGAGAGTCGTGCAAGTTTTTCCTTCACCTGGTTGAGAACTGGTCAAAAGGATACATTGAGGAGGATGGGAGGGGGCTGACAGCAAGACGGACGAACGCAGAGTTCGGAAACACTCTGCCAGCGCTGACGAGGGCTGTCTCAGCACAATCATTTCCACCGGGCCGGGATTCTCCTCTCCGTTCCCTCCGTGTCTTAGGCCGTATCCATACACCCGGCGGCCGGTAGCCGAGGCCACTGGAATGGTCGCCAGGGTAGGAGCCGGGATCAAGCGTTCGATGTCCTCGAGCCCTTTGATCGAGGTGTCCAAACTCTCCCGCAAGAACGCCAGCGCCGCTCCGATCAAGAGACTGATCAATAGACCAGTCAGGCTATAAAGTACTTTCTTTGGCCTGATTGGCTCGTCGGGAGGATATGCGGCATCGACTAAGTGGATGTTGTTGGCCCTCAGCCCTGCCGAAACCGTTGCATCCTTCAGCCTTTGAAGTAGACTATCATAAAGTTGCTGATTGCTCTCGAATTCATGCTTTAGGATATTATGCTGAATTAGTAGTTGGTTCAGGTGTCCAAATTCGGCCTTCTCATGAGCGAGAGAGGCGCTCACCAGGTTTTCCCTGCCCACCGCAGCCATGTAATCCTTCTTGATTCGCTCGATTGTGCGCTGACGTTCCTGATCGATCAGCGATTGGAGGGCCTTCGCCTGGCTTGCCAGGCGCAAAACCTTCGGGAAATTCGGCCCGTACTGACCTTCGGCATCGACGTATTGCGTCTTAAGATCCGCGTATCTCTCTTGGAGCCTTTGAAGCAACTCGTTTTGAGCAAGCATCGCTATTTGGTCCGGGTTGGCGTTCACGAGCTGATAAAGGGACTCCTTTTGGGCCCGATCACTTTCCGCTGTCGTCAAGTCTCGGCCCAAATCCGAAAGCCTCTGCTCCACCAAGTTCTGTTTTTCGCTGACATTGACAATAGAGTTTTCCGTCTCATATCGGACCAGCGCTCCCTGCGACGTCTCAACTTTGGCCTTCAGCTCATCGAGTTGCTTCTCCATCCAACCGCTGGCCTGCCGAGTTGCTTCGTAGCGAGAGCGAAAGTTATATTCAATGTAGTTATTAATCAGAGCGTTTACTACGCGCGCGGCCAATTCCGGATCCTTAGCCTCAAAACTGACTGCGATTATGCTAGTGCGGCGAGTCAATTCCACGCCAAGCCGGTCGGCGAATAGCTTCAGCAGCCGGCCTCGCACGGCCTCGGAATCGGGAGCTTCTCCCTTGAGCTTCCACTCTGGCGGGGAGAAAGTCGGATTGTTCGCCAGTCCCAACTGCTGAATCACCTGCCATGCTAGGTTGTCACTGCTAAGGATTTGAACCTGTGTACGCAAGAATTCTTCTTCAACTACAGGCGAGCTGCGATAAACCTCATTCAGGGATTGAACCTGCGGAGTCGCGGATTCAATGTCAATTCTGCTCGTAGCCCGGTAGATGGGCGTCATTTTGAAAGAAAAGATTACAGCCAGAGTCGTTATCACCACCGCGGTCGCCAAAACGACTGAGCGATGCTTGACCAAGACCCTCCAGAATTCCGCGAGTTGAGCAACCGAGTCAGAGGCCTGCGTTTCCAAACCCAGAACAGGGTAGATGCGATTGGTCAGCTGCTCCCCTGGCGTGTCTGAGCGGGTGACCAAATTCTGTTGTTCATTCATGGGATCAAATCACCCTTGCCATTCCTAACGATAATCACTGGGCCTCGGGTCAGGGACGTGACCAGATAATGATTCCTATGGTTGCCTGGAGCGCAGATTCAGCGCCCCGCATTGCTGCTTTCTTGCCGGCGCTGTCGGGAACAAAAAGGATGTCGTTGCGCGCCATGGGAACGTCAGGAGCTCGCCCAGCTAAGATGCTCTTCAAATTCACCCGGATTTCTTCCCTTTGCGTGGATCTTTCGGAACTCCTTCGTATAATCATGGCCCGTGTCTTGGCTGCGCTGCTTTTTGTATCCTGAGCCAGCGCCAGGGCCTTCAGCACCGTGATCTCCTCCTCATCGCCTTTTAAGGGAAACCCTCCAGGCCGGTTAACTGCTCCCACAACATAAATCACGCCCCCACGCTGGACGGTTACCCGATCGCCTGGATAAAGGTCCACGTTCAAATTCGGATCGCCGGAATCCATGAGCTTTTTCAAATCCACGCGCAGTGTCGGCGAGCAAACGTCCTTTTGTTCTGACCCTTGGCAGACTCTTTCCTCTCGAAGGTGCCTTAGTGTAATCTCCCCGCGGGTAATAACGGCGGTCGTTCCCGCGTCCTCGCTGAGCCCTTCTGCCTGCGAGAGCACGTCGAGAAGCGTCGTGCGCCCAAACAGAGGGTAGATTTGGGGCTTCTTGACTGCTCCTGTGATGGCCACCGAGTGAACACGGGAATCCATCACCCGGACCGTCACCTGGGGGCTGCTGACAAAGCCTCCGGCCCGCAATCTCTCGACGATAACTGTGGACAGTTGACTCGGTGTCAGCCCTGCGGCGTTGATGGGGTCGGGAAGTAATGGCAGGGCAATCGAGCCGGTCGGACTTACACGATACTCGCGGGAGAATTCTGGTACGTCGAGGACATATACTTCCAGAAGGTCATCTGGACTGATCATCGTGTCTTGCAAGTCGGCATTAGGGGCAGGATTTGGTTTTCCGGACAGTCCAGGCAGTCTAGAATCCGGGCCAGGTTGGGAAGCGGATTCTTGAGCGTAAAGGGCAGGCCCTGCCTTGCCGCACAGAACAGTGCCCAGCAACCCTGCACAGAGGATTCCTCTCCACCCCTTTGACGCAATGCCCTGCGACCAGTTGCTTGCTAGGGATAATCCCGCCATCGGACCTACCTTTAAGATGTCGCCGCTAGCACTCGAGGCTTCTTCTCTCCTCCCCAAGATACCCGTTGGAGGCCGGGCACACCGCCAACGCGGTTCTCCCGCCTCCAACACGCTCCACCACAAAGCCATCCACTTCGACCATAGCAGACTGCCGGAGCATCTCAATGGAGAGAACCAAGCGGGACCGGTTCTTCTTCCGTACCAGTATGCCCTCGATTCCTGCTAGAGGACCGGATTTGACGCGCACCCAGTCGCCATATTTCAGAAATGGATACGGTTCCACTTTTACGCCTTCTCCAATTGTCCGCCGAAGCGCCTCAACTTCCGTTCGCGGGACTTCCGAAGGGCGGCCTCCGCATCCAACCAGCCAATGCAGCCCCGGCGTAGTAAGGATTTCAAGCCGACGGACCAATGATCCCCGCACGAACACATAACAGGGAAAGAGTGGCAGAGTAAGGTGCTTGAATCGGTCTTTCCACCGATGAGTCACGGTATAGAGGGGAAGGAAGGTTTCAAATCCCTTGCTGGCAAGGGTCTCCGCTACACCATTCTCATGCCGATAACGCGTGTAAGCTGCAAACCAGGGTAACGTAGACCCACACTCTCCGAGCTGATTCTCTCCTGGCTCCATAAAGCTCCGCCCTGTGACTTACAGCCCTTGACCTGTAAGCTGCGCAGCGCCTTGTAGATTGTTATCGTCCGGCATTAATCACCGTCGGGGGTTCGGAGACCAAAGACGGCCGCCACCGAACCCTGGAGGAGAGCCACCCACCTGGGCTTGGATTCAAGGGCCACAGCGATGGGCGCTGCTTCCAACCGCATCGACCTTCTGAGACCGAGGGAGCGTACATTAGGGGTTATCGAGGATGGCCCCTTCCCCCAATTCCATACTCCCGCACACCGGCCGGCAACAGCCTTTCTGTGTAGCTCGACATTTTTCTACGAGGCGAGATCAGCGTATCATCTTAAGTCCCGCGTTGTCAATACGCTCTTTCGGGGCTGTTGAGGAAGGGATAGGCTGGCTATGCATACCCCGCGCAAAGCTACATTCAACACCGCATCCGCCCCTTGCTGGCCTCCATGAAATCTTTCAACCACTTGTCATAGATCGTGCGGTGTATCCCTTCGTGCCGACACAGCTCCGAGACTGCAACTCCTCCCCGGACCCCTTCGCGCACGACGCGGATCTTCTCTTCGGCGGGAAACTTCCGTCGGGTCACTTGGCGGGTGCGGCGAATCAGCTGGCGCGCCGCCTCCCCCGCCCGGGCGAAGGAGCTTCATTCGACTCTTTCAGGTCCTTCGCTCATAGTTCACTCCTTTTCAAACCCACAATCTAGCGCGGGTTTAGGGGCGAACCAGGGGAAGAACTATGGCTTAAGCACCCTCAACCAACAGTTTCATTCCCGCTGAAGCCGGACAAAATTGATCACCAAGTCGTTCAGATGCTCACAATGCGATTGGCGCTTGGCGAACAGCACCGCCGCCGAGCCGCAAAATGGCTCGACGTCGGTGAGGCGCTCAAAGTCGAGTAGAAATTGCGCCACGATCTTCGGCGTGAGCTGGCACTTCGAGCCGCGCCAGCTAACGAGCTTTTCAACCCTCCGTCATAGGGTTCCAGATTCAGCATTCCAAATCGAAGGGTCAGCCATAAGAAGTAGATCTTCGTCGATTAATCGTGAATTGCTATGCATTCCGCACCTGCATTCGCAGCCGCCGCCGTGTCTGCCGCGATCGTGATGGTGAACCCAGCACCGGCCGGCAGCTTAGTGACGTTGACGATGTGGGGCTGATTTGTTACCGAATCAAGGGAACAAGTCAAGGTGTAGCTGTTGTCTGCGAAACTGCTGGTCCAATTGATGCTCGCGCTAGTGCATGAGGCACCGATTGACGCGCCGGTTGGACAAGTCCCGCCCAAAGGGGATGCGACGCGAATGTGCTTGAGACTTTTACCGTCATTGTAAATTCCACTGGCGCGAAAGCGAACCTGCCCCCCCTGATTAGATATTCCGATGCCAGGATTCCCGCCCCCGCCCAATTGGAGCTCCGTGGTTATATCGGAGGTCGGCACGGCTTGAATGTTGCTGTGTACAGTACTCACGCTGCCGCTGTTCCACACGGATGCGTCTAGTTGAATGTCCGAAGAGCCGTAATTCGTTCCGCTGCCAGATGACGCCAGAACAGGATCAGCCCAAATTCCGTGCACTGCGCCTGATTGAGCGCCGGAACTTGTAACCGAAGAGGCGATGTGAACTGCCGCGCCTGCCGATATAACGTCTTGAATGTGCCAGCCCTCTAAGGCAGTATTCGAAGCTGAACTTCCCTTAGTAGTGCCATAGGCTGAAATGTGCCTCGTACCGAGGGACGCCAAAATGTTCGGTGCCCATAGCGGCCCAGAGTGAAGCTGGGCATCCGTAGCATTGTTTTCAACGTCGTTTTCAGCACCGTAGCAGGACGAACTTGTTGACGCTGAGCTACAGTCGTTGGCCATCCCATAGCCAGGGATGGTGCTCGTTGCATCGAGCTTAACCCCGCCGAATATACCTACCGCTGTTCCAGTGGTCGCCCCAGTCACGTTGCTCAGGCCATAGATGCCCCACGGTTTGCCAGTGGCACCTCCCACGGGG
>Ga0187771_10000334_pt1 | contig 27933 bp, 16 predicted proteins | sample 0116_SJ02_MP15_1_FD_133139 | JGI IMG/M metagenome (GOLD analysis project Ga0187771, IMG submission 133139) | Tropical peat soil microbial communities from peatlands in Department of Meta, Colombia - 0116_SJ02_MP15_10_MG | ecosystem: Environmental > Terrestrial > Soil > Wetlands > Peat | place... | reverse complement strand
GCCAAAGCGTATCCGCCGTCGCTGGTTTGGACGAGAGAGTACGCTTCATCGTCGCCTGAACCGCCGTAAGTTTGGCTCCAATTCTGGTTCCCGGATGAATCTGTCTTGACCAAGTAAAAATCGAAGCCCCCCGCACCAGAAGAGTCAGTGTAACCCGCCAACGCGTACCCTCCGTCGCTCGTCTGAACGACAGCACGCGCGTAATCGTCGCCTGATCCGCCGTAAGTTTGGCTCCAATCTCGGGGTGGCGCAACGGTGGATGGTGATGCTTGAAGCGAGTCGGAGGCGTGAACGATCTTGCTTGATTTTCCAATAGACACACCAGCGATCAGGGTCAAACATGTCAAGAGTAATGCGATCAACACCAAAGCCCTTCCAGGTTTCATGAGAATTCTACCTTCACATCGCGTTTTTGTAAATGAGGAAGCATACGTGTTATTTCGTAAGACACGGAGGGATGGGATATAAGCGTTTTTCAGAATCGTTTCCAAATCAACGTTCATCGACGGCTCTGTCGGTTTGTACATTTCTCGGTTTTCAGAGGGACTGCTAAACTCATGCTTGAAGCAGGCGCAGCCCAAGCTACTTCATAAACCTTACAGCATTGTAAGACAATCTTTCTTCGACAATTCCCTCGTTCTTCCAAGTGGAGACCGTGCAGAATTCAAGCTTCCGCGTTTTTTCAGGAGGAATATGAACACGCACCCTTTGCAAAAATGTGACTGTGGTAGTGTTTAGAAAGCGCAAATAACACTCGCTATAAATATAAGCTAGAATTGGGTGCGCTAGGCAAATCCTGACGAATTGCTACAACTGAGTTGGGATCCTAATAATTGAACAAAGTGATAAGAAATGAATAGCAGAAGAACGATACCTCAAGACACCAAAAAAGTGTTCATGAAATACCTCACTTGTTCTCGTACTTTTTGTTATCTACTTGACCGCGAATTCGGTCACATAAATGAGGACAAGGAGCGTGCTTCGGACTCGCTTGCTGGGGGACTTGCAAACACAGGAAATCAATGCGGAATGCTTTGGGGTGCAACGTTAGCTGTGGGAGCGGAATCCTTCCGTAGAAACAATGACCGAGGTCAAGCAATCGCATTCGCTATAACGACAACTCAACACCTTGTAAAATCCTTCTCAGGAGCTGCGAAAAGCGTCAACTGCCAAGATATAATTGGTTGTGACCTCAAAAACAAGTCTGAATTAGAGAATTTTATGAAAACCGCATTCTATGACATTGAAAACAGTGTCTGCTTTAATCTCGCAGAAAAATGGGCTCCTGAAGCGATCCAATCAGCAAACGAGGGATTATCTCAAAAGCAAACCGATATGCCTCGACTGCCTGTGAGTTGTGCGTCCGAAGTCGTCAAGAAGATGGGAGCCACTGATGAAGAAATGGTCACGGTTGCAGGATATGCTGGGGGTCTCGGGTTGAGCGGCAATGCTTGTGGCGCTCTGAGTGCAGCGATATGGATGAAGAATCTCGTTTGGTGCAGAGAACACCCTGGGGAATCCTTACCATACCTTGATAATCCAGTTGTGGACGAGATGTTGGAAGCATTCTTCGGGGTGACTGGTTCTGAAATTCTTTGTAACAAAATAACAGGGCTATGTTTTGGGACGATAGGCGATCATACAGAGTTCATAGAACATGGTGGTTGCAGTAAACTGATTAGTGCACTTGCCCAATCATAACTCTCTCTTATATAGGAATTTGGAATGTCTTCAACTATGGCGTGTGGCGCGTCTGCCTGTTCCCAAAGTCAATTTTGGTATCGACGCCGTGGAACAGCCATCGTGAGGTTGCTTCGATGCTCTGGTCCGAGGAGGTCTGTGTGCGCACAACCTACCCCCCGGGTCTAATATATGATCCAAATATGCTGAAGAACAGAATAAAGTACACAAGCCACTTCTCAAACGAACCGAATTTCGGAACACGCTAGCGCGCTAAAGGCTTCAGAGACGAAGGCTCGTCGCGTGCAATAAGTGCACGTCACTTGAATGCCAATTCAGAATCAAGAGGCTGTTCTAGAGCTGAATTTTTCTTTCATTTCTTCCTTGTTTTTTCCAATCGCGGTGACATAACTGAAGCCGGATTTAGCGCAAATTATAAGACCTTAAGCAAGTAGTTGCTCTTGGTGGGACAGTTGAAGGACGTCTACGAATTTGTTGACAAGAGCTCCGCGTTATTTCTCAATGAACTGAGAGAATTCATCCGCAAGCCAGGGATTAGCACGGAGAACACGGGTATTGAGGAAACCGTCAGTTGGCTTGTTGCAAAGATGAAGGACAATAAAGTTGACGATGTTGAAGCCCTCCGTACAAAGAGACACCCAGTGATTCTGGGCAGAGCTGGGAGAGGAGCAAAGCGAACCCTGCTTGTGTATGGTCACTATGATGTCCAACCTCCTGGAGACCGTAAGGATTGGAAGGCAGATCCCTTCGGCGGAGAGGTCATAGGCGACCAAATTATAGGAAGGGGAACGTGCGACATGAAGAACAACCTGATGGCGTGCCTACATGCCGTGAAAGTGCTTCTACAAACTAAGAAATCGTTGCCCATTAACCTGATCTTCCTTTTTGAGGGTGAAGAGGAGATCGGTAGCCCAAGTCTCAAACCATTCATCGAAGAACATAAAGACGAACTTTCGGCCTGTGACGCCATTCTGTGCGGAGATGGAGGAGGACAAAACAAGAATGGCCAAGCTCTTCTTATGCACGGGTTAAAAGGCATTCTCTACGTGGAACTTTCTGTGAAATCTCAAATTGGCAGCGAGATCCACAGCATGTTTGCGGGAGTAACCGAAAACCCCGCTTGGAGACTTGTCTCAGCACTCGGTTCTTTGAAGGAAAACGAAAAAGTACTAATTCCCCACTTCTACGACGATGTGCAACAACCAGCTCTAGCTGAAAGAATGAAGTACGGATTGGCGAAAGTTGTTCTTAACAGAGAGGAACTCGAGGAAGCCTTCGAGCTGAAAATCAAAAAAGGCATGAGCGTCTCTGACGCATTGTTGGAAATCATCTATAGGCCGACGCTGAATATAGACGGACTGGTAAGCGGTTATACTGAAGAGAAAGGAATGAAAACAATTGTTCCGAGCAAAGCCTCAGCAAAGATAGACATGAGACTCGTGCCAGGCCAAGATGCGGGGGTCATCTTCGAGAACATGAAGAAACATCTTTCAAGCAAGGGTTTTGAGGACATGAGCGTCGAAATGCTCGGTGGACTCCCTGCCTACAGAGTAGATCCAAATGAGAAAATAGTTCAAGTCGCCGACAACGCCGTCAAGACGGTTGTAACAAAGAAGACGATGACTATGCCAATGGTTCCAGGTTCAGGAGCAATGGCTTGGCTTCCTCACATTCTGAAGAAGTCCATGGCATTTGCAGGTTCCGGAGTCACCTATATGGCTCACAGACCAAACGAATTCATAACGAAAGAACAATACCTCAAAGGGATAAAGCTATTCGCAACAATCTACAATGATTATGCTTTGTAACCCCACAGGCACTAAGCACCCGACTTATAACACAGAACTTCCCCTCGCACCCGCCCGCGCGCAACTGCAATTGTCCAACAAACACGATTTAGTCCTTTACATAGTTCAAGAATTGGTTGAAAAGTCGCGTGAATTAGGCTTCAATTTGAGTAAGACCCTCGAAAACCACTTGAAGCACCTAATAACACAATTCTCAACATTCAATCCTGTGAATAACTTCAATTCAACCGACAAGAACAGTGATTGGTGGGCCGGACCGGGCTTGAGCCCAAATGGGTTCGAGTCCATCTCTCTTCATAGCATGAGGAAGGGCGAGAATTCGAATCTCTCCTAGACTACCATGAACCTCAACTGAGGATGATGTTCAAACTCAGGGGGCAAAAATATTGAGTCACGCTATTGAAGAACAACCTAGCGCGCTGGCTTGTCCCTAAATTAGCTGTACGATAAAAAAGAGGGAAGATTGAATGATATTCAATGCCATTTTCCACGCTTAATGCGCTTTGTACAGATGGCTGTTGCAAGCGTTGCGACTGCGAGTGTTGAGGCTAAGCCTGTGTATGGACCCAACAAACTAGGGTTACCGACAGAAACAGCGATGCCGCCCACAAACTGAGACCTCACGCACTGCACTAGATCATAAAGAGGCATCATATCTCCAATAGCAGTCGTCAAGTTGATTGGGGTTGTCTGAGCGGCTGACAAGGGGTCTACTGTAAGGAGTTCACTGGTAACATTTGCTATGTCCGTGTCCGTCATGAGCAAGGCCCTTAGTGCTTCTTGCTCTATTGATGGCAATCCATTTTGAGTTACTTCTTGCTGGAACTGGGTAATATTCGATGGAGTTGTTGTCACGTTATTTAGTGCCAAAAAATTCTTCCAAAGAGGATCTAACGTGCTTGTGGAAGTTTTTAGTTGAGACAAGCAGCTGATTAGTGTTTCCCCATATTCAACAACGGCTTGGCTCTGTAGCCTAGTCGCCATATCATTTCCTAAGCTAACAGCCGATGTAAGACGTTCAAGAGAAATTGTAACCGCTTCTTCGAATTCAGCTGCTTTGATAGCATCATTGGTGAAGTTGAGTATTGCTGATAGCTCTGGAGAAGACCATGCTTCCCAAGTAATATTCAATGTGATGTATAATGCTGCTAAATTTCGAACCCTAGGCTGGAAAACTTCAGTATAATCAGGAGACGGAGGATCGTCGGCTAGTTTCTTCCAGTAAAGAGAGCCGATTAAAGTGCCAGTTTGAGCAGCAAGTAAACACGCCTTTACCGTTACTTTCCACCACGGCATCTCTTCCGCAGCTTCAGTCATCGTTATGGCAATTTGAGTCTCAACTTGGTAAACTTTTCTTGCATAGTCCTTGTCTTCCTTTACGTTGCATTCTGCTATAACCTTAGACACTGGTGCCAAGAGAACGACCGCGACCAAACAAATAACCACAACACGGAATCCCAATGAATGCATTAACATGTTTTTTCACCTTCTTTCCTTTATTTTCCGTTGTTTTGTTTCATTGCGCTTCCCAACGCTCTTGAAGAAGAGGCACACAGTTCTTGGCAAGTTTGGTCTCATCGGCTTAGATGCTCTTTGCAGAACCCGATCAGGTTGCATTAAGAGCCCCCTTCCCCCTGAACCTATTAATTGCATGGACAAGCCTATTTATAGTTTGCGGTAAAAGGTTCTGTAAACTCTTCGTTTGGTTCATCAACGTGTAAACTTTCGTTTGGTATAGCTGAACTTCATGAAAAACGGCAAAGTTCCCACAGATGAACAAGTTGGAAGTCGAATTTTTAATCAGGTGATTAACTAACCAAAAATGCGGTTCTGTGATACAGTAGTTTTTACTGCTCTGGCCTTCTTACGTAATCCATCAGGGTTCTGAATGACATGGGCATAATGACCGCGTCAGTCTTAAGGCTTATAACGAAAGATTCAAGGTTGACCAGCCCAGCCCATTCTGTTCTCGCTTCTCTCATAAATCCAGCATAGTCGGAATAGTTCTTGTGAGCCGTCACAATCATTCGACCCATTCCCAAGCCGAGTCCTGACGAAGCAAAGATGACGTTTGGGTGTTGTGAGATGAATCTTTTCGCTTTCTCTATGCGTTCATCTTCAGGGTGTTCCTGAATCTTTTCTGGTGACCAAACGCCAAAGGTGAACGCTAATATTTCGATTCCTAGTTTTTCAAGGTTAGGCATCATGGTGTACTCAGTGATTACTCCATCCTTCTCTAGCTTCTTGAGCATTCTGCCCACTGTTGGCTGAGAAGTGCCCGCTGCCTTGGCTAGTTCTCTGTCGCTTCTGCGACTGTTCTTCATAAGCTCAGAAACTAGCCTAAATTCAGCTTCCTTCAATGCTTTTCCTCTCCGAGTTCTATGTACGAAGTGATTGTATTACTACCAAATGCTAAAAAGCTTTAATACTCTGGGATCTGTGATCTTCGAAAAAACAAGCCCTATAAAAAATCGCTAATGCCTCTAGAGAATATGCCTTGCCAGCATTTCATTTGATATGCCAAGACAACCCTAGCGTATGTAAGCCTTAAATCGGCTTGCACTGTTTAACAACACCAAGGCGCATCGCACGTACCCTTTTCAATTCACCCACGCAATTTTCCGACAATGAAGTCTGTCGATAGAACAAGCATGAAGCGAGACATGGATGAGTTTGATAAGCTTCTCGCAAAAACTATCGACAAAACAATTAGGTATGTTATGGGAGATCAAAATGCGCTGATTGCTTATTATTACTTGGAAAAGATTTCTTGCCCATCGCGAGAGACGCCGAAAGAGTTGGATGTATTTTCCAAGACCTTGAGAGGACTGCTAGAACTAATAGAGGGCAAATTCCAGGCGTCCCTGCCGTCTTGGAAGATGCAATCGTGCAAGGCTTTTCCTCAGAATTAGGACTCAAGTCTAATGGAAGATCAGGATCGTTTGAAGAGAAAATAAGAAGGCTGAAGGAAAAATACAACAATGCACGAGAAAAGAAAACGCAGAGCCAATAATCGCATAACAGACAAGTACATAGTGGCTTTTGCCAGAAGAATATGGCAAGATCAACCGAAAACAGCGGAAGCGGTAGCCTTGGAAGCCTCTAAGACTCTCGATACCGCTTACAGAAGGAACAGCGTGTTCTTCAGTGGAAAAAGCAAAAGAGGCGTTGTTGCGGGTCTCTTCTATTGTTTAGGGCTTTCTCTTGACTCATTCAAAACTCAAAAGGAAATTGCCCATAAATTGAGCACGACTGAAATGACGGTAAGAGCGTCTTCGCGTGATTGGCAGAAACAATTTCCTGACTTGATCAAATGTGGAAGTTCCAATTCGGGTTCGAGAGCTATAAAAAGTCAAGAATGATTTTTCTATTGCGACGTTAATGAGCTATCATAGATACCTTTGAACCGAAGCATCTTATCGCCAAAAGGAAGGGCAACCAGCCCATTCAAGCTGCTAGCGGAAGACGCTTTCGACTCAAGACAAGAGCCGAAGAATACGCTGACTAGTTCCCTTCCCCCTGAACCTATTAATTGCATGGACAATCCTATTTATGATTTTTGGTAAAGTGTTTCATACACTTCCGCGGTTAGATCCAGCCGCCCTAGCGGCGCCCAATTTCCACAGAACTGCACGGTGCCATGGGGCAATAAAATCCAAAGCACGTAGTCGGATCGAGTCCCAGAAACCCCTGCTTATCAGATAAAAAAAAAGGGGTTTTAGTTTTTCGGTTCTGCACTCTGTTGTTCTTGTCTAGCGTGGCAAGGCTTAGTGTATCCAGTAGCCTGACCTTGTGTAGGGTGGCCAGCCGAAGTTCTTGGCTATTATGGTGATGTCTCTGCCGTCTATCTTGTAGTCGTGGTTGACGTCTGCTACGGTGTTCCATCTCGCGTCGCCCGGCTTTGTTCCGAAAGCCTTGGCCGCGATCGTGATGTCCCTACCGTCCACTTTACCGTCTGGGACGGGCTGTTCATTCTGATAGACCGCGGAGAATAGAACCACTATAAGGTCGGGAGTGGAGTCGCATCTGGTGACGATACTTGCATGTATTGTTGTTGGGTTCGGATATGGAGGAGACGGAAGAATACTTGGAGTTTGTTGTGTCGAAAGTTCGACAGAGGTACCGGGAAACAAATCCGGGATCAACTTGAGACTATTTGTTTCGGCTGGGGTGAGGAATTGGCCTCCGATGTCTGCCCAGAGCGTGGTTAGCCACCAGTCTAGGTCTGTGTGGAAGGCTACAAGGTTGGGAATGTGTAGGTGCATCGTTGTACTCCCAGCGAACGTAACATTGTACAGCCAGTTAATGTAGTATGCCACGCCACCAGACAGAGTGTACACCACATTGCCGTTCCAAGTTATGTTCATATTCGGTATCGTGTTTCCGTGGTTACCCAGAAGTTCTGGCTCGACGAACAGCATCTTTTCATAGTGGAGGGCCGATCCGTCGTAGAACCAATCCCCTCCCCCTGGACCGATTTCCTCGAAAACTCCTTCAAAGCCGATGCCGGTGCCGGTGCCTGGGTACGTTGGATACAGGCCAGGGCTGTTAGCTACGGTTATGGTCGGGCTTGCAATGCTGACGGCTGTCCCGTTTACGGTAAGTGAAGCCGTGACATTAATCGGGCGATCCGCGAACCAGTTAGTGATGGTGTCTACCAGCGTGTATTCCGTCGGATAGTCCTCAGGGTCGAGCTTGCGCATACCATTCCAGTAACCACCGTACGGTTGAGAAGCCAAGTACATGATCGTGTTTGCCTGCAACGCGGTGGGTGGTCCTGCAACTTCGAGGTCCGTTGAGACCGGAAGCAGCCTGAAGTATCCTTCTGTGCTGTTGACTGGTGATGCTGGGTAGTCGCCTACTTGGTTGCCGCTGGGTACTGCCTGGCAGAAGTTAACGCTCTGCGGCGTGTTGGCGACGAGGAGAACGTGGCTGTTCGCCACGTATTCCGCGAGCCTCCAAGCGCCCGAGCCTATCAGGTTCGGGTCAGGCATCGTAACCGTCGGGTCCAAGCTCGTGACAATCGGCTTCCAGATGTGCTCTGGCAGGATTTCTGCTCCACCAGCCCAGCCTATGGCATAGATGGCCTTAGCGTCGTACAGGATCTCGAAACTCTGCGCGTCCAGGACGCTGAAGGAAAGCACGTCTAGGACGTTGCTTATCCACCACGGCGGTGCCAGACCTCTTGCCGCAAGGTCCTGCGGGAGTTCGATGAAGGTGAAGTACGCGTCGGCGATGGTCACGGGCAAGCCGTCCTGCCAGTAGGCGTCGTCCCTGAGCGTGTAGACGACCTTCGTGCACGGACCGAGCGCAGGGTTGTTGTACACGCCCACCGTGTAGGCACTTGCCGCCCACGGAGCAAAAGTGGCCAAGTTCAGCGGATCTCTAGTGACCAAGCTGTCGTATCCCACCAGGCCGATGACGTTCTGGTCCCACAGGAACTCCGTGTATACCGGGTTAAGCTCCTGCAGAGTAGCAGTCTTGAAACCGTACCTGATGGTCATAGCCCCATTGCCCCAATCGTAGCCCGTCGGATGCATGTCCAAGAACGTGAAGTAGTTGTCCGTGCCGAAACCAGCCTCGTCGATGAAGCCGGTCCAGTACAAGCCCCTGTAGATGTCTTCTGCGTCGCCTACGGGTACTCCGTTGTTGCCTCCGGTGTATGTTCTCGAGACGGCCTTGTTGCCTGAGGCTATCCACAGCGGGATGATCCAGGCCATCTTGGCTATCTCTTCCTGGAAGGCGATGCTCGCCGCGACAGCGTCCGCCTGAGTGTTAGCAGCGTACGCTGCCTCAGCCGCGGCGTTGCTGATCGGGTCGTTGATGCCACCATAGTTGTACGGCCTTCCGGGGTGCCAGTAGAACGCCCAATCCCACAGAATCAAGTAGTCTGGAACTGGGTCGAGGCTCCAGCCTCCGGTGTAGAGGTCGAACTCCTTGTTTCCCATCACGTGAGTGTGTGCTCCAGCAATGTCCGTTCCGACCTCGTTAACCTGGATGCCCACACTCCTTAGTGCGGCGGCGATCTGGTCTCCAGCGTAGCTCCTGCACGGATCATCAGTCCTGCTGTACTCCACCAGCGTGAAGGATATAGCTTTACCATCGGTGTTATTGAGTCCGCTCGGCTCGTATTCTCTGACTCCTCCTACCCATGGGAATTGTCCGCTAGCGTCCAGCGTAGCGTTGGCTGCTGTTGGGTTGTAGGTTACGGCCCACGAGTAGGTTGTGCCTCCTCCTGGGGTTATGGTCCAGTCGGTGTACTTGCCCCATGGCGAGGTGTGCAGCGTGTTCGCGCCGACGAGGGTGTAGACTGCTATGTTGGTGACTGAGCCGCAGTGCGTGACGTAGCTGTTCCTGTCCGTCAGGTAAGCGGTAGCCTGCCTGAGCGCCAGTGAAGCATACGGGACACCGTAGTTGACGCCGCCCACAATCCTACATTGCGGGTTCGGGTAAGCCGGGTTCGGCGGGTTGCCCAAGTACGTGTTGTTGTTCACGTTCATGTCAAACTCTCGCATGCCGAACTCGGGACCGTACGCTATCACCGCGATCGAGTTGTTCAACGGTGGCGTCGTAAAGGCAGTGTAGTGCGAGTCGTCCAGCGGCCAGTCCGTAACATCAATCTTGCCAACCTGCAGGTCTGCCCACTCTGCTGTTTCGGTGGCGTAGAGCGGTATCAAAATCTTGTCCGCCCTAGGACCGAACCATTCCTCATTGTTATCCGCCGTCTTCGCGGGGTTTCCGTAGTTCCAAGCGTACGTTGCGGGGATGATGAGCATAGAGAGCATTGCGATGACGAGTATCAAGCCTAACAGTTTAGTCTTCATGCCTTTTCCTTTACTCCTTTCTCTTTCTTTCTTCGGGAGAGTGCAAAGCCTCTGGAGATATTCTGCCCATCGGCTTCTTAGATGCTCCATGCAGAAGCCGATCACACCCACGCAGAGAATTCGCCCCTCCCTCAGCCCGATAGTTACATTGACAAGTCTATTTATGATTTATGAAAAAATGTTTCATACTCCTTCGGATTCAACGCACAAAGCCCACGGAAGAACGGCTCCATAAAGAACCCACAGAACCCGCTCCAAGATGCGCTTGGGGCCCGTGTTCATGCCAGCAAAAGCCAGACCCAGATGAAAGAGCCAATGAACTGTGATTTTCTCATCTCAACGTTCACCATGACCTGCCAATCCTGCTTGTGAGCGACGACTCTTCATGACTAAGATGCCTTGGCTGCTCAGCCTCGTCTCTTCGTCTGGACTCTCGACATCATCTTTGCCCCTCAGCTCTTCTCGCCATCGACCTTTCCCAAGGTGAATAAGCGGCCCACAACCGTGTGCTTCTCCCAAACGTCAATCAGCAGCCCCCCAGCGTGCGACTGAAGCTTGTGCTCGGTGAACGTGCAACGCCGCCTACATGCCCAGCTGCGGAAAAAAGTTGGAATGATTTAATTCCTACTCGAATTCACTGCATGGTATGGTCCAACTGACCAGTTTGAAATCTCATGTCCGGTGTAGAACAAAAAAAGGAGGGGTTATGGGTCGTGTTTTCCGAAGTTTTTGGCTACTATGGTTATGTCTCTTCCGTCTATTCTGCCGCGGTTGAGGATGTCGCAGTTCGGATTATACCTTGGGTCTCCCAGGTTGGAGCCGAAGCACTTGGCCACGACGGTTATGTCTCTACCGTCACACTTGCCATCTGGAACGAAGAGTGTAGGGCCGGTCAAGTCGCCTACCATGGATACATAAACTGAGCCGTCGGTGAAGTTGTTGTTGGCCGTGTTCGTTTCGCCCGGAACTGGCCAAGCGTAAGCACTAATCGTATAGATGCCCTTGGCGAAGCCCGTAGCGTTCCAAATCAGGGTTAGGTTTGTGGAGTCTCCACTGTTCAAGGTGACGTTTTGCGAGGCGACGTAAGTGGTGTTGGCGTAGACCGTAACGTTGAACGTTTCCGTGTAGTTGCCCGGGTCTGCTGCTGTAACGTTTACGCTCATGGTGTACCCCTGAAAAACAACTGTCTTAGAAGGCATAATATTCGTTATGGCTACGTCATGGACGGCAACAGATGTGAAGTTTATCGGGAAGTCGTAGGTGTAGTCGAACGCGTTGAAAATGTAGCCGACCGACCACCACGTGTTGGCATCCACGTTGTCAGTCGTTATGTTTTGGTATGAAATGTCTAGTTTGCCGCTAAGAGTTCCGTTGGGCGGCGGAGCGTCGAGAACCGTGAACGTAGCATAAAACAGACTACCAGGATGACCTATGACAAAGTCTGAACCGAAGAGACAATTGAACACCAGTATTTCATCAGTGCTGTAAATAGCATAACACAGACCCAATTCCGTGTGACCCGCAAAGTAATCGCCCTTAGAAATGGCTGTCAAGCTCAGAAAGCTCGGCCACTTCAGCTCAACCTGCCAAGAAAACACGTCACTAGTTGAGGTCATGTTCATGTCAACCTCAACGGTGAAGGTGTAGCCGACCCCGACGGTGGCCGTGGTCCAATTGTATGACGTGTTGCCTGCTTGGTCTTCGGCCCACAGGGAGTTTGCGTCGTGTGTCACCATGGTCCTGTAGTATGCCGTGTATGTTCCGCCCAAGCTTACTGTTATGGTTGTGTTTGTTTCGCCGGTGTCCCATTGCATGAAGGGGTGACCGCTTGAGTCTGTGCTTAGGACGCTGAATGTATGGATGCCCGTTAGACCAGTGAAGGTGTAAGGTGTTGCATATCCCGTAGGTAAGCCATCCATCGTTATGCTCACACTCACATCTACACCCTCAGTGAGACAATGTGCTTTGATAGTAACATTGTATAGATTAAACCCGCCAAGAGCGTAAACATAGCCGTCACATGAGCCCATGTAGACAGTACCATTAGCAACAGCCGGAGAAGAGACCACTGGCCAGCCAGTCGTATAGTTCCATATGCTTGAGCCATTGGAAGCGGTCAGAGCATAAGTGGTGTTGTCACATGAACCGACGTAGACGATGCCACCAGCAACAGCAGGAGAGGACTCGACCCCGTAGGGACCAATAGCCTGATTAGTATACCAAGGACCCACAGATGTGGTTGCGTATGTCCATATGCTATTGCCGTTTGACTCGTTCAAAGCATATACAACACCGTTATTTGAGCCCACGAAGACCATACCGCCAGCAACGGCTGGAGAAGACCAGACCCACTCGCCGGTAGAGTAGACCCACATCTGAGTGCCGTTGTACTCGCCCAAAGCGTAAACGTTGCCATCATACGAAGCCACGAAGACCATACCATCAGCAACAGCAGGAGAGGAATGCACCCCGCAATTAGTCGTGTAGCTCCATATCTTTAGGCCAGTGGTCTCGTCGAAAGCGTAGACGTTGTTGTCATATGTTGTATAGTCATGGTAACCAGAGCCTACAAAGACCATGCCATCAGCAACAGCAGCAGAAGACTCTATCCAACCGTTGGCAGTATAGTACCATATCAGTTTGCCATTGGTCTCGTTCAGAGCGGAAAAGTTGCCGTCTAATGAGCCTACAAAGACCATGCCATCAGCAACAGTGGGACAAGACCATACCGCACCCGAGGAGTTGCCATCCGTGTAGTTCCATATCTGTGTGCCGTGGATCTCGTCCAAAGCGTAAACGTAGTTGTCGTCTGACCCTATAAAGACCTTTTCGTCAGCAACTGTTGGAGAAGACTGTATTCCACCCCCGGTTGTGTAGTTCCATATTGAGGCACCGTTTGTAGCGTTCAAAGCGTAGGTCTTGTTGTCCATTGAGCCTATGAAAACCATGCCATCGGCGACGGCGGGAGAAGACTGTTCCTGTGCCCGGTTCACGGACGCGTCAGTTTGGTAGGTCCAGATTGTGCTGTTTGTGGTCGGCGCTGTTGATGTCGAGTATCCCGTGTGCGCCACGTCGTGATGGAACATCGGCCACCAGTCAAATGGCCACCTGAACACTGAGACCGTGTTATCCGCTGCGTTGGCGACGTAGACATAGTAGGTCAAGGGGTTCACCTGCACATCAACTGGGGAATTACCGACAGCGATCGTCGTCACGCTGTTGGTGACTCCATTGATGATCGAAACGGTGTTGCTGTTCGCATTGGCGACGAATACCGTGTTTATGACTGGGTTTACGGCTACACCAACCGGATCGTTACCAATGCCAGCCGAGATTGTGGTGGTCACGGTGTTAGTGGTCCCGTTGATTACGGAGACGGTGTTATCCCCGCGGTTGGCGACATACACCATGTTCGTTTCATTGTCTACCGCTACGCCGATCGGGGTTGATCCCACTGGGATGGTGGTGGTGACGGTGTTAGTGGTCCCGTTGATCACCTGCACATTATTGACCCCTGTCCCACCAGTCACGTACACTGTGTTGGTGTCGGGGTTCACCGCAACACCCCAGTTACTGGGGCCTATGCCAGCAGAGATAGTGTCAGTTACAGTGTCAGTAGTCCCATTGATCACCGAAACCTGACGGAGACCGGCATAGGTCACATAGACCATGTCGGTGACGGGGTTTACAGCCAGGCAGTAGGGATAGGAGTTGGGATAGGAGCCGCCGACCGATATGGTGGTGATGACGGTGTTAGTGGTGCCGTTGATGACTGACACCTCGTTTGTCGTGTGGTCGGCGACATACACCTTGTTTGTCGTGGGATTGACGGCTATCCCAATAGGTTGCGGGTAGACGGTGATATTCGCGATGACCGTGTCGGTCGTCCCGTTAATCGCCTGAACGGTGTCGCTGCCCTCGTTGTTGACGTAAATCATATTCGTAGTCGGATTGACGGCCAGCTGCGTTGGGTCAGGACCGACAGAAATCAGGCCTGCCTCGGCCGGAACAGCCTCGCTCGACCTCCCTGGTCCAATGAAGGTTGATGTGTTAGTCGCAAGGACCATGCTTATTAGAAGTACTGCCATCATTGTCCTTGTTTTTATCCCTTTCTTTCTTTCCATAGTTTTTTCCTCGTTTCTCTTTTTTTCAGAGGGCGGCAAGCCCTTGGAAATGTCCTGCACGTCTGCGTCTGGGATGCCCTCTCCAGAGCAGATTGCGTTGCATAGAAAGCTCGCCCCCCTCTTGGCCAATTTGTTGTATGGACAAGCTATTTATGATTTATGGTAAAATGTTTCATGAATAACTGGCGAAAGTAAAAACTATCATTGAACGGCAATTTCCTTAATGATTGACTGGAGTTTTGCGCTGTATTTTTCGCTGTCGTATTGCCACCTTCTGTCCTTGAAGTACTCGTACGAGATTGTTTGTCTCTGCGTTTGGGCTGTGTCCTCGATCACGCACTGGTAGGTTTCCAGAAATCCTGTCCTGACGAGCTTCGACAGGGCATCAGTGAAGTTCCTCAGCTGTTCGCGAGGTAGGTAGATTCGGACGAACAGCTGATTCATCTTGAATACTTTTCCGATGGCTCTCACGAAGGGTTTGTTCATCAGTGAGCAGGCAAACTTGCTGAAGTTTTCAGGGTTCTTGAAGGTGAAGATGAAGAAGCAAGTGTCCGGCGAAAGCCCCCTGTAGTGGTCAGCCAGTATTTGGTGACCCTCAAGCATCTGTTTCTTGACGACGTGGTTTTCAAGGTGATACTTGACTCTCTGCTTACTCATGCTGAGCTTCTCTGCCATCTCTTGCAGTTGGATGGTGAAGTCTTTTTCCATTTCCTTTAAGATCATGATGTCGATCCAGTCTGCTTTCTGGACGTAACCATCGGGCTCGATGAGCGTGTAGGGGAGGCCTCCGGAGCAAGCCTGTGCTTCTCTTACCCAGGAGTCCCATGGAAAAACCCAATCTTCAGAGACATCATCAAACCACGTGCTCGTCGTGTTGACGTTGTGTATGCAAGTGGACCAGAAGAAGCTGACCGCTGACACGTGAGGCAGTTCCCGCAACTCACCTAAGAAACTCTCAAACTGCTTTTCCATTCCTGCGGGTATTCCGTAGGTGGCCAAACATTCGGGTGCCCCGATGCATCGACTCACGTAAAGCCAGTAATCGTTGCACTTCAGGCAGCGATAAGCGAGGTCTTCATATCCTGGCTTTGACTCCGCAAAAACCATTGCCTTTCTGAGGCCGATGTTAGTGTGGTAGATGTTTCCTTGAAGATAAAGAGAAAAATGGGAACGCAGATAGTCAATTCTATGCCGAAGGGTCTGTCTGGGAATGCCTAGTTGTGCTGCCAGTCTCGACTTGTTTCTGGGGCCGCAGAGGGCTAAACCCTCTAGGATCTTGACGTCGAGGCTGCTGAGTTTTTTCTGCCTGACCGTCTTGTCCGCTTGGACCACGTTGCCACCATTTGCCTCTTATGTCGACCGCTGTTTTAAGGGCTTTGTCTAGGCCGTACCGTTGGTGCCGTCGCTACTTGGAGTTCCGCCGCCAGTAACGGGGTCGCCTAGGGGCACTGGGTCAGCACTGTCATGCTTGAGGTTACTCGATAGTCCTTTCAACGCCGTGTTCATCGTATGGTTTGTCGAGAACGCTGCGGTGGCAAAGACAGTCAAGAACAGAAGAACAAACACCGGCACAAATCTTCTTATCTTGAGAACCATAGCCTGATCCACCTCCTTTTACAATCGATGCGAAATTCGTAAATGAGTCTGTCTGAAATAAAAAGCCATACGGACCAACAGAACGTGAAGCCGAGATCAATCAGAACTTCTGATTGAAAAGATACCCAATGCTTGTCAAAAGTCAAATTATGCTTATAAATCGAATTAGGGCGACAATGAACGGTATTGAACTGAAATATACCGCTGTAAGCGGCCAAAGCTGAAAAGAACCTCAGAAACAGATATAAAATAGACTGGGTCTCACGAGCTTCGGCGAGCCGTCTTTGTTGGGTCTGAGGAATCAGTTGCCTTCCTTCTCAGCGAGACGGCTTTGCGTCACTGCAAAATACGTCGCCAAGTACCTCCTTGGGACCAGATTGGTTTCAAGTGCGTGTCTGCATGATGAAACAAGCGCTATGCGAAAGGGCTTAAGAGTGCGGAAGAAGAGACCTTTATGCACGCAGGACTGGTGCATATATCAAGATCCGCAGAACCCTATAATCCGCGAAAAGATGAAACAGATAAGGCAGCTTCCCATCTGCATGATAGAGACTGAATGCAGTAGCAGGTTAGAACGCGACCACTAGCGAGCGTTTTTGAACCGTAATTTTTATGTTCGTCATTGCGCTCCGATCTCATTTTTTATTTTTTAAAATAATTCTACAAGAAATAGTGCAAAAGTCAAATATGCGAAGCCGGAGCGCTCAATATTGCAGGTTTACACGCTGGAAACCACTTCCCAAACACTGTCAAGACTGACTTGCGCGCGCTGAACTTGTTTCAGCAGCCGAAGATGACCTTGCAGGTTGGGAGGAGGGCGTCCATAGGAATCAAGAATCCCAGGGGGGTGAGAATTACGGCTGGAAAAGACGAAAAGCAGCAACAAGCTAAGACCGACTTGCAAATGCAGGAATCAACCGAGTCTCATAGGTACTGGCTGGCGATGTTGATCGTCTTATCCTTCATGGTTATAATGATCATAGCGGTCGTTGGAACGATTTTTTATGCGTACACTGGCATCGCAAATCTCGTAGGGTATTTCAGCAGTTGGATCGCGGCAATAGTGGGATTCTATTTCCTTCAGCAAAACACAGCGGGAGCGCAAGCACAGGCAAAGGTCGCGACCGATTCGGCGGCAACGCAACATGCCCGCGCTGACCAAGAAAGTGAGAAGAGGTCGAAACTCGCCTCTGAAACTGGGTCAAACATAAATGATTTGGAGAAGATTCTTAATGAGTTCATGCGTGTGCGGGCTAAGGAAGCGAAACCAGGGAAGGCACTTGCAGCCGAGGATGTGCAGGAGTTCCAGACGCGAGTTGAAAGCTTGTCCAAGGAAGCGACAGATAGCTTGAGGAAGGCAAGGGACACGATCAAGCTCTACTCGACTTGAGCCTATTTTGCTTTGCGCGCATGGCCGTTCCTAAATTGGTTTGCGAAGTGTCTGATGCTTCTCGTTTTTGCTTTGTTGTTGGTGTCGATGGCTGCTTGAGCTGTCAGGAGCGTTCTGAGCAGGTTCATAGGGCGAGTCGGAGAAGACATGCTTGCCAGAATAATCGAGGAGGAGGTGGTCAGGCTCTTGAAGCGGAACGATGCAGGGACGTTGACGCCGTGTTGCGCGCATGCTTGTTCCGAAAATGGTTAAAAATGGTTATAAGTCTGCTTTTATCTATTGGGGCTTGTAATGGACTTCTTTGATGAGCGTATTCTGGAAGCGTTGAAAGAAGGCAGCCCAAGAACTTTTCCGGCTCTTCTCGGCCAAGTTGGTTTTAGCCATAACACTCTACAACATCACCTTGAACGGTTGACTGCCAAAAGATTGGTCATCAAACAGAAAATGAGGGTAAACGGCTTCGGTAGACCTAGGTTCACGTATCAAATACTACGTGGCAGCAGGAAGCAGGTGACAAACGCGCTTGAAGATCCAAAATCGAGTTGGTTACGATTGCTTTTAGGCGGCTGAGACACGTTTGCAGGTTTGAGAAGGGCGGAAACTGCAAAGAGACGAGGAAGAACTGCATGCCCCAAATCTGCCCCCAAACCCGAAAATAAGACCTATGACCACTTTACACCATTTTAGGAACAGCCATGCGCGCGCAAAATGCAAAGGAAAGGTTTGCCAGGGCCCCGAACCGAGCAAAGAGAGCTTGAGAATCTCTCAGGCTCTCCCAGAAAGGGACGTCGGCCTTATGGGAGCACTATCGTGGTATATCCTCCAACGACTTGATTCTCGTGCAGTTGCTGAACGCGAATAACTTGGGCTTGATTCGGTTCCAGCTCCTCATGCCTCATCGCAAACGTGACTTGAAGCGGCTCCACCGAGTGCTTGAAGTGTATATTTTGGCTGAGGACGTGGCTCAAGGCGTCTTTCGAGAGAACCCTCAGGTCCATGTGCTGACTGTTCATCTCCAAAGCAACGGAGGGAACAGTCAATCCAAAAATTGGCGTCAGGGAAGGTCTCGTTAGTGCCAGTTTCCTTTTTCCCAAGAGTAGTTGCATCCACGGAACTTCATTCGGGTTAACGTTCACCGCAACCAAGTGAGCATCATGAACGCTGTGTCCAGGTGCCAGAGTTAGAACCAACGTGTCCGTTACCTCTTGCGTGCCGTGTACTACCTTGATGTTTCGTTGCCCCACGTGCCTGTTCGACGTCGAATTCCAGGCGTTCTGCCCTAGCGGGTCAGATATTGGCGAGAAGGCACGAACGACGAGGCATTCGTGTCCTCCGTTCACAAACCGTGGAACCCAGTCTGCTGGGCACCGCACAACGGCGTGGCTGTTCTGGCCTGTTCTTGCCCCCAAGGTTACGTAGGTGAACCCGATCAGATTCGCATCTGACCCCTCGATGCCCAGGGTCGGGTTAAACCAGTAGAATTCAACCCTCACGTCGAACGCAGGCGCCCGGCCAAGGTTCCAAACGTGGGCGTAGACAGTGTTTGGCACACCTGCCTCAGCCATTCCGCCGAGATCCGCGGGTACGTTGGGCGCGCCAGCCGAGGCTTGATTGGGCATCACGAAAATGTCGGGGCTCTCCCACGTGGGGATGCCGTTTGGCACTGGCCTCTGGCCGCGGTCGCCAGGGTTTGCCCTTATCACCAAGTAGGGCAGGAAAGAATCTTTTCGCGGCGGTGGTGTTCCGCCTTGGCAGATGCGGCGCATCGTCTGAATTATCTCCCATGGATCGCGTGGGAGATTCTTAGGAGGTTCCAAGGTTCTGCCGCTGCCCTTGTGAGCGGGTGGCTTCTCAGGTTTGTCGGCGCTCGGTGTCTCGGGCTTCCGTTGTCCTTCTTCGCGTCTTTCTCCGCGCTCGCATTCTATGATCACGCGTGAGTCTGTGCGGATGCGAAACTCTTTTCGGCGTTCGTCTTCGCGGCACGTTCCTTTAGCCGTCATACGGCGTTCCGGAGTGTGGTAGATCGGGTGCCCTGGCGCGTCTATTAGCTCCCCGCACCAGCAGCGTTTTTCCCGCCCATCTTCAATCTTGCCTTTTCCCACTCAAGTCACCTCGGTTCGGTGGCCTGCGTGCTATCATGACTAGGCGCAGTCCTTTTCCTTGACATGGGTTCAGCGCCATGGATGCATCCAGGATAGCTATCGCCTTCGCTTAGCAACTTAAGGTAATGGATTTGGAGTGGTAGGGCAGGATTGTATTCCATAGGGACGCTTGTAGGAGTACCTGTTCCGCAGGTGTCGTACTTGTCGAATTGCTCGGGCGGCGTACAGGGTATCTTGTACTCGAAGTCTGCGTCGCCGTCATAGCGCGCAACGTATTGGCTTTGTCTGTTCCAATCCCAACACTTGTAGCCGTACCCCCTGTCAGAGTCCAAGTTGAAGCTGGCGATGTCGGCGATGTCAACTTCGTCCCTGGTCAGCTGTCCGATCACGTAGAGGGAGTAGTGAACCGGGTCTCCCAGATTACACTCGCTGTTCAGCTTCAAGTTGAGGCCGTCCGTTTCCTCTGGAGTCTGTGCATTTTCATACGCGTGGCGGGCCGCATCGGCCCCAACCATGCCACCTATGAGCACTGTCGGCACCGAACCCACTACGTGAGGGCTTGCTCTGGCTGAGCTGGGCTCCATGCCGATGGGCGAATGGTCGTTGTTGAAGAGAGGATACTCCCATGGCCGAAGATACTCTGAAGGCTGTTTAGGGTCGGCGGGAGGCGGAAGATTGCAGCGCGAGGGGAAGAGGCTAGATACGTCGCTGAAAAACTGAGACAGGAACGACGGGTCGTCTTTGACTATTTGCCTAGGGTAGAGCCTGTCCCTCACGGGTTCTGAGGGCGGGACAGGGTTCGGATTGTCTCCCCACAAGCCGCCAGCTACGTCGTTCATGATGGCCAGAAGCCCAACGTACGGGCCGTTGCTCGGCAAGCCTAGCTGCACGAGCCCCAGGTCAATCTCGTCTGGTTCGGGCATGACGAAGCCTTCCATGACGAGCAGGTAGCGGAAAGCCTTCCATATTTCGTAGAGTCCCTCCTCGATGGGGTACAACGCCACACGCGCCGGATAGGTGGCCAAGTCTGCTATTATGGCAGGTATGAGCGTGGCTACGTAGGCTATCCAGTCAGCGATGTACAGAATCCAGGCGAGGATGGCCAGAAGCCAGTCCCAGAAGGACCAGTTGCTGTCGCTTTCTCCAGGGGCGTCATCGTTTCCGGGCGGCATAGGTGGGCTCAAATTCGGGAAGATATCGGGCGGCTGAGGCTTAGCCATCTTGTAGTAGTCGGTAGTCACGTACTTGACATACTTGAACAGCAGCTCATACGTGGTTTTCAGAAGCTTATAGTCTGGTCTGCCGTCTCCCGGGGAAGCCACTGGCGCAAGAATTGTCGGGTGAGTGGGCATTCCACCATTTTTGCTGGGAACGTGGCGGTCGTAGAACGTTGATTTCATGGTGTCCATTATGAGGTTTGCGAGTCCGGGAGGAATTGTTGAGTCGACGTCGACGGCTTTCTTGCGATTGTAGGAGTCGCGGGAGGTCTGCCCGAGTGGGTAGTCTGGGAAATGCTTCGGAGCATTAGGGTCGAATTCCTGGAAAAAGTCGAAGTCTGGGGCGTAGTTGTTGTCAGCATTGAATTGAAGCCAGAAGTGCAGACAAGAAAAGGCCATCATGTTGTACCTTGCTTTTGACCCGTTCTGCGCGTTGTAGACGAAGGAGTCCATGTGGTTTTCGACGAGGTGGTGCCTCTGCCAGTGAAGTCGGTAGGGCCCGCCTGTCTTTTCGTTGACGTAGTCGTGACCTGTCGTGTCAGTGGCGACGTGGGTCATCCAGCCGAGGGCAAACGCAACGCCCGGCTCATACTTGTAGCGGTTTCCTGGGTCGCTGTCGTCGTAGGAGTTCTCCTGCGCGTGAAGAAGGAGGTCGCGGGCAAACTCGTTTGTTCGTCTGTAGTGGAACATGTCCGACCAGAAGAACAGCTTGTCGTCGTAGCCATGTGGGACTCCGCTCCCGAAAATGGTGAACCAATCGTAAAGCCGCGACATGAAATCCAAAATTGCGTCGTTGAGTATGCTTGAAATGTAGGAGGATATCTGGTCTATGGTGTCGCTTAACCCGCCGGTTAGCCTGCTGATTTCTTCAGCGTTGTCCTGCTCTATGGGGCCCATCGTGTTCTCCCAAACCGAGAAAACCTTCTCGTCCAGCAGGTCATAGGTCTCGATTATCCACTCTGCCAGCCTGGCGACGAAGTTTCCAGTTTTGCCTTTGAAGTCGGGAAGAAAAAAGAAGATGTCCGGTCCTATGGCGCCGAGGGCGTAGTAGTTGGGGTACTTTCTTATTATGTCGACGAGTTCCTGAGGTGTCGGCCCGCTGGGTTTGAAGCTGCTTATCGGCGGCGGCGCAGACTCCTTTGAAGCATCGGACGCCGTGTTTATCAGTGATAGCATCTCAGCAGCTCTCTTGGCTGCGCTCAAGTGAATGTACCACCCGGGCATTACGAAGTCGCACTCCTTTGTCCTTGGGTGGTGGCTGATGCATCGGACGGGTGGCAATTGGTTCGTTCTCGACCTTCCACAAGAAGCACTTTAGCATTTCCTCCCTTTTCGGTCTTGATTGCTATTATTTCGGAAGTTTGTCTTAAAGCTTGCGGCAGCTCAACCTGAGTTCGTTTCGTTTGCACAGTGTTGGCGCTATTCTTGCCTAAACTTCATCTGTGCAAACTCCATATATTTCATTTGAGTTTCATTTGTGTCGGATTTAACCCCAGCCCAGTTGTTTGATCGGTTCTGGAAAATGTTGAGGTGTACCAGTTGGACTTGGTGGCATCGTTGTCCCTGTTGACAAACTTGCTTTACTGGCTCCCTACATCGGCTTAGCCTCAACAATCCTAGTCGGATCTGTAGTAGCATCAGCAGTCTACGTCAGGCGAGTTAAGCGTAGAAAAGAGAAGCAATAAACACTTCTTGCCCAACCTCTCTTTTCTTCTTTAAGCAAAACATATAGTCATAAGGGAAGACAAATCAAATCGCGCAGTGACATAAACAGACGGACTAGGGATTCGAAAGTGAGTGAAAAGAAAGTCGCAAAAATGTATAGTTGCGGAAGATTGAATGATGATTAACGCCCGCGCGCAAACGGTGTTGGAAAGCACGTTGAGAGTTTCCCTATGAGGTTCACGCACCAAGAGACAACTTTATAGATACGGGCATAGCGTATTTCTTTTCCTCCAGTGCCTGTATAACGTCCTCAACTTTCGTGGGAGATCCTAGATGTTTCTCACAGCGTAAACCTGCAGCGAAATTCGCTAGAGACACCAGCTCCTCCATATTACTCTTCTCAGGTTTATTATGATTAGTCAAGACACCTGCTACCAAGTATGCATCAAAAACCCCTCCGCAGCAGATACCGGTAATGAAGTCCTTCTTCCCAACATTAATCGCACTGACAATGAACGTGTCAATAGGGTTTTTCTCTTTGGTTTTCTTGGAAATATAGATAGCCCCTCTCTGGTCAGCTTTGATCACAAAATTCCTACAGTTTGGATATTTGTCTACAAGGGCCTTCGCATAGGTAGCTACGTCTTTGATATCTGCATTTTGACACTTTTCAACTTTTTCCACATTCCAACCTATTCCGAACAATGCTTCTCTTACGTTGGGTATAATCGTATGAATGTCTGACTGTACAAATTTCTTCCAGTCATATTTCGGGTCAACGAAGAGGAGTGAATTGTTTTTCTTTGCCAGCTCGGAAATCGTTTCAACCAATTCACGTGTTACTAGTCCTTTTTCATAGTCATCAATTACAATAGCATCTATCTTCTCGGATCCGCTCATAATGCTCACAACAGTTTTTTCTACTTCATCAATCAATTTTCCCCCAGGTTTCATGAGTTTCCCCATCGCCTCACTATCCTCTCTATCGAATCTCACTTTGTAAATACATGGAATTTCACCTTTGGACTTTATCACAAAGTAATGCTTGCGTATAGTCGGAGTCCCTTCCGCTACAATCTCTTTCAATTCCACTGAGGGTTCTTCTTTCAGCTTCATTTTGACAAGGTTTGCTTCATGGTCATTTCCTAATAGTCCGACTAGAATTACTTTGCATAGGTGACTTAGGGTTTTAGCTGTCCAAGCTGCTCCTCCTGGACTAAATCTCTCAAATTCTTCTCCTCCACTGGATGTATAAGTCATGAGCTCCTCTCCGTGAGGTTGAACTACGGTAGAAGAAGCTATGTCTCCTATGAGAACATGGTCAAGCAAAATGTCTCCAACCACGAGTACCCTGTAGTTTTTGGAAAGAGTGCATATTTCCTTCATTTCCCTAGCGTATTCTTGTCCAATTTTCCACTCCTCGAATGAACCTGGGACTTTTCGACCATCCATCTGAGCAATTTGGGTATAGAGTTTATCTGGGAGCACAGGGGCTAGGCGCTCTAGGTTGTGAATGATGTGACGTTCGACATCTTGTTTTTCCATAATATAGGTTCTAAATGGATACTTCTTCTCCGCTTCTTTCAGGTAGTCTTTCGCTGAAGATGTTAAGTTGCTAGCTGCAATCAAAAGAAAGCAATCCGGTTGATGAACGTCTTTCACCCAATTTAATGAATTGGCAACATCACTCGCGCTCACTGATTTTGAGATATAACGTTTGCATTGAATGATCCATGTTCGAGTCTTTCGCATTAGTCCTATCTTCTCAATTTTCTTTCCAACTATATCTCTGTCCCTATCTTGTTGTCCGTAGAGTTGTAAATCAAAAAAACCAAGACATCTTAAGAGGTGCATGCAAACCTCTTCGAATTCCCTTGGAGTAACTGCACTCCAATCAACGGAATGCATGAGTAGAACCCCTCAGCAAGATCATATAAAATTGGGAGATATATTGTTTACATCGAACTACACAATATCTATCGTCGTTTACTGGAAATAGCCCTTCCACGACACAATATTGCATTGAGGATTCTGTCTGGTCGAAAAATACCAAGTAGGTGGGAATAGGCAGACACATAATACTTTCCTCAAGGGTTTTCCTCAGTACTATGCCAATTGTTGACAGTGAACCAAATGCTTTTCTTCTATGAAGATCGGTTGATGCGACTCAAAACGGGTCTATGTGGCATTTCTGAACCTCTGAAAAAGCATTAATATCGAGGCACGTGATATGACTTACCTAGGTAACGGGTTGTGCGAAAGAATGGCAGAACTAGAAACGGCGATTAGTGCTATCAGGCAAGCTGGAAACGTTGTGATGAAGCACTATGGAAGAGTGACACCCTCATCTAAGGCTGACAAAAGCCTAGTCACGAAAGCTGACATTGAATCAGAAAATCTGATAAAAACCATCTTGCAAAAGAAATTCCCCGACTATCCGATATTGGGCGAAGAGACAGGTCTAACTGGACAAAAGTCTGACTATCTCTGGATTGTTGATCCTTTGGATGGTACGACCAACTACACTTTTCGAAACCCTTTCTTTGACATTTCAATTGGTCTAGCATACAAGGGCAATCCAATTCTAGGTGCAGTACTTTTTCCACCTCAAGATGAACTCTTCTATGCCAAAAGGGGGAGTGGAGCTTACCTTAATAACTCCAAAATCGGAGTTTCAGACAGAAAAGAGATCGATGACTCAATCATCACATTTTGCCATGGAAGGGATAAAGACAGTGTAAGGAGAATGATCGACGCATTCTCACAACTCAAAGTGATAAACCAGAAGGTGAGACAACTTGGGGCTGCCGCCTTAGAACTTTGCTACGTTGCAAATGGGCGTGTAGATGCTTTTTTCATGACTGGCATGAACCCATGGGATGTTGCTGCGGGAACTGTGATATTGAGGGAGGCTGGTGGAACGGCCACTGATTTTCAGGGCAAAGCCTTCAACATGAACTCCCACGACATACTCGGATCAAATTGCAAAATTCATGAAGGCCTCCTTAACGTTCTCAAGAAAGTCTAGTGCTGCCTTGTCCCTTTATTAAGTGTTGAAGTAGGTTGGTAAGACTGCTTTGTCTGGTCTTCCTGTGTTTTGCGCGGCTTCTCTGTTTAGGACTAGGCCCGCTGGCTTGTCCCTAAATTGAGCTAACGTTTATTTTCAGAAGTGTGGTCTCGTAATTTGTGTTTCGTCCAAGCACAGAAGGTGAATCCTCTACTGGACAGGATGAACGCGAGACCCTTGAAACCCTCTTCAGGAACGTGGACTTAAGTTCTGCTGAACGCCTTTTGAGAGGATGCTTTCACGCCTCAGGTCCAGGAAGACCTCCGAGAAACCCATTAGGGCTCTTTAGAGCCTTCATCGTTATGCGTATGAAGGGTGTTCGCAGCCTTCGAGAAGTGACCAGACTGCTCGACGCGGATCTCAGGCTTAGAAGACTGTGCCTTGTTAAGCAGGGTGAAGCCGGTTATCCCAGAAGCGTTCTCAGCAGGTTCATCCGACGAGTCGGAGAGGATAACCTGACTAGAATAATCGAGGAGAAAGTGGTCACACTCCTGAAGCAGAACAACCCGAAAGACGTTGTAAATCAGTAGCTTAACTCATTGCACCCCAGAGATTTCCTCACAATTAGAGCTTGGGTCATCGACAATTCCCTTTTGAGGTGAAGTAGAAGAAGCAGCTTTCAAGGGACCCAAATTTGGAAAAAATATAAAAAGGCAATTAAACTCCATAGAAAACCAAAGGTATGTTCAAATGTCGTTCAGTGAAGACATAATTCAGAAAGTATGGGAAGAAGGAACTTTAGTACCAAACCACGACCCAAAGGTTTGGCGAAAGGACCTCATAACGGGAAAAGAGAAAATCTAATTGACTATGATAGTGTTGGTAACATTCGTCAAAACTCAAGCCTTTTTTGTCAAATAGTCCTTCAGCGCCTCTTCTACAACTATGCTAAGAGCTCCCTTCTTATTTCTATATTTGACCCTCACTAATTCTCGAAGCTGTTTCTCAACCGAATCAGTTAACGTCACAATGATCTGGCCCAACACAACCACAACAATGTTTTTTTTCGATCAATTTCACAAAGCCGTGCTGAATATGGTCGAAAAGGAATATACTCCTGAGGTTGTGTTGGATGTTGGATGCGGGACGGGAGGTTGCTGCGCAAAGTCAGGGAGCGTTGGCCCACGGCTCGGTTGATCGGCGTTGACGCCGCAGCAGATATGATTGAGAAAGCCCGCCAACTGATGCCGTATGCAACGTTCTACGTTAACGAAGCAGAGTCGCTTTCCTTGCCCGATGCCTCGGTTGACCTCGTCTTCAGTACGGCTTCTTTTCATCACTGGCAAGACAAAGAGAGAGCTGTATGCGAGATAAAACGCGTTTTGCGTTTGGGCGGTCGGTTCTTTCTCGCTGACATTTGGCCGCCGTTAGGGTTGTCAAGGTTCAGTCGTCATTTTCAATCGAACAACCCTGCCAGAATACGAGTAACTTTTGCCGATGCTGGATTGCACGTTAAAAATCAAAGAAGACGATTGAGACTTTGGCTGTTCATAACAGTTGGGGAACGCTCTTAGACAATCTCCATCGTAGCACGCGCATAGCTTGACAGAAAAAAGCGCGCACAGCAAATTGAGCCCTACAAAATCGGATTCTAATTCTGCATTTGCTGGCAGATCATTTAAAAGGGCTGGACTTCGTTTCGGTTGTGTAAAGGATTTTACCCCATAGACCCCTTGGGAAAGACAACAAGAAGTGAAGAGAGGGTGAGGAATTTGGAATGTGTTGAAATCGACCATGAATGTTCTTTTTCATTCTTTGTAAGGCTTAGTGCCCGTTTTTCTGGGTATTCTCTATGCCCCAATTTTCGTCGGGATCGCCTCATCCATATAGCTGTAATATGGTACCACTAATCGTGGATTCATAATTGTTTTATCAAGAGTGGCACGTTTCGGTTAACATTCATGTCTCAGGTATCTGAATATTGAAGTGAAGGATATGACTGAATCTACGGTCGAGTCTTCGCCAATAGTTGTTGGTTTGCGCGAGAAGAAGCCGATTCGCGTTTTGCACGTTGATGATGAACCAGGTCTACTCAAGATCGCCAAAGAATGCTTGGAGACGGAAGGCCCATTTCAAGTTGAGACAGTCTCTTCCGTTGACGAGGCTCTGGAAAAAATCAAATCGGGACCCTACGATGCAATCATTTCAGACTATCAAATGGCCGGAAAAGACGGTCTAGATTTTCTCAAGGAATTGAGAGACAGCGGGAACAGCGTTCCGTTCACCATGTTCACCGGGAAAGGCAGAGAAGAAGTCGCCATGCACGCCTTGAACTTGGGCGCAAATCAATACATAAACAAGACGGGTGACCCGGAAACAGTCTACTGCGAACTTGCACATGGAATACAGCAGGCCGTTCAAAGAAACAAGGCAGACGAGAGGATCAGACAATCAGAAGAGAAATACAGGAATCTCTTTGAGCTAGCCCCAGACATCATG
>Ga0187771_10000333_pt1 | contig 28014 bp, 21 predicted proteins | sample 0116_SJ02_MP15_1_FD_133139 | JGI IMG/M metagenome (GOLD analysis project Ga0187771, IMG submission 133139) | Tropical peat soil microbial communities from peatlands in Department of Meta, Colombia - 0116_SJ02_MP15_10_MG | ecosystem: Environmental > Terrestrial > Soil > Wetlands > Peat | place... | reverse complement strand
TTTACAAGCTGCTCAATATGCTGGTAGGTGCCCCAGCCTCCGATAGCGATGATTCCCTTTATATTGAATTTCCTGATGTTGTCAGCAATGCGGCCGAAGTCATCCATGGTCACATCCGACCGGGCAGTCCCGATATTGGAGCTTGGATGGCCTACCCAGCCGACAAGTTCGTTCCAGTCTAGGTCAATGAAGTCGCCGTGAATCAGGCCGTAGAATTCGTCCCTTGATCCGACCACCTGGACACCCTGGTTAAGAAGATGTCTTGCGGCGATGCTGAGCGCAGCGTTCATTCCCGGTGCGTCCGCCCCGCCGGTCATGATGACTACCTTTCCCATCTCCCGGCATTCCTGGGCGGGACAGATTCCGGTAAGGGTGTTGACAAGGTCGAGCATACTCCTGAAGGTTTCTCCCCTAAGCTCGACAGCTTTTTTGAAATCGCCGTTGTCGATCTGTTGACGAACTCCAAGGCTTTTTTCGACTACTTCGATGAGCGGCGTGGAAACTACGCTGTTCTTTCTAACTCCGACCATGTGTCGATGCACGACGTTGGGCTCATCGACAAGAAGGTCTACAGCGGCAACACCGAGCCGGGTCGAAAGAATCCTGTCATAAGCACTCGGCGGCCCTCCACGTTGAACATGTCCAAGAACGGTGAGACGCACTTCTATGCCAAGTCTTTCAGCCAGTATCTTTCGTACGCCGCTGGACTCTATGGGCAACCCGTCGGGATGTCTGGCGCCTTCTGCAACGACCACCATCTGGTGGGGCCTTCCGATTTTCCGGGCGTTATCGAGGGTCTCGACCATCCTCTGATGCCAGCGGGGTTCAAGTCCCTCTTCGGGAATGAGCACCCAGGAGGCTCCGGTAGCCATGGCGCCGGCAAGCGCGAGGTAGCCGCAGTTTCGCCCCATGGTCTCGATGACGAATGTGCGCTGGTGTGAAGCAGCAGTGGATGAGAGATCGTCTATCGCACGCACGATATGATTTAAAGCCGAATCAGCGCCAATAGACATATCGGTTCCGCTGAGGTCATTATCAATGGAACCGGGCAGCCCAACAACCTGCAGCATCGGGATTTCCGAGACCGGGGGGTAGAGATCGGCATGATTTTCTACGATGTTTCTTACGTGTTCGGGCCATTCGGAGGAAAGCACGTGGGCTCCCATCAGGGAACCGTCGCCCCCGATCACCACCAGCGCTTCAATGCCTCTCTCAAGCATGTTCTCCACCGCGCGCCGCCTGCCGTCGTGCGTTTTGAACTGCTCGGACCGGGCCGTCCCCAGGAAAGTCCCCCCGTGCTGGTGATTATTGCTAACGTCCTGCCAGTCGAGACGTCTTATCTGTTCGCCGCCCCGCAGAAGCCCCTCGTAGCCGTAGTATATCCCATATACCTCAAGGCCCCTGTCCAGAGCGCGCTGCACGACCGCGCGCACCGCCGCGTTCATCCCGGGAGAATCGCCCCCGCTTGTCATTACTGCTAGAGTCTTGATCATGATTTTGCTCCCTGGAAATGAAATGGACGGCCGTGAACTTCAGCTCCTCATCTAAAGTCGTCATTCCGGCAGATGTTCTTGAGCATAATTCAATGTTCTCAAGGAAAAGGGCACACTACTCCCACTCGCCTCAAAAGCATGTTTCATTATTCATTAGAAGATGGAAAATCATCCCGATCGGAGTTATTTTGGGGACCTGTAGCACCAATAGGAGCGCTCATGCCGCGCGTCGCGCGACTGAGCGGGGGAAAACCGACAACACTCTTTTCGAATTACGGGCGGACGACCATGATAGTGCCAGTTATATTATCCGGTGGGGTGGGATCGAGGTTATGGCCTCTTTCAAGAGAACATCTTCCGAAACAGTTGATGCCGCTACTGGGGGGAGAACACTCCCTGTTTCAAAAGACTATTTTGCGCTTGTCAAAAATTGCGGGAACTCATCCTCCCGTAATCGTGTGCAACGAAAGCCACCGCTTCATGGCGGCCGCACAGATGCAGTCGCTCAAAGTTGCCCCTTCGGCTATCATTCTTGAACCAGTGGGCCGAAATACCTGCCCCGCAATTACCGTGGGCGTGCTTGCCGCAATAAAAAGCGATGAAGATCCCGACGTGATCGTGCTCCCGGCGGACCATCTCATCCGCGAAAATCGCCGTTTTGCATCCGCTGTCCACAAAGGGAGCGAACTTACCCCGGAAGGCAAAATCATCACGTTCGGGATCGTTCCTGACAGACCTGAAACCGGTTACGGCTACATCCGCAGAGGGCAAAGTGTGCCGGGCCACCCGGATGGAGACGCCTGCACGGTGCGCGAATTTGTTGAGAAACCGGACTATGAAAAAGCCTGCTCATTCCTGGCCTCGAAAGAATACTTCTGGAACAGCGGCATCTTCATGTTCCGGGCTTCTGTTTTTCTGAGCGAGCTGGGCCGCCTTTGTCCGGAAATTCTGAGCGCCTGCCGCGACTCGTATGCAAATGCCAGACAGGACCTTGATTTCGTTCGTCTCGAAGAAACCTCCTTTGCTTCATGTCCGAATATTTCCATAGACTATGCAATTATGGAAAGAACACCACAGGCGGTGGTTGTTCCCCTGGATGTCGGCTGGAGTGATGTTGGGAGTTGGCCCTCGGTTTATGAAGTGTGCGAAAAAGACAACAGCGGCAACGCCGTCACCGGGGATGTTTTGCTCGAAGATGTCCGCAACTGTTTTATCCATTCTGAAAACAGGCTTGTAGCCGCCCTCGGAATAGAAAACCAGATTATAATCGAAACCAAGGATGCCGTGCTGGTCTCATCGATCGAACGTTCCCAGGATGTCAAACTCATTGTCGGCAGGCTCAAAGAACAAATGAGAGAGGAAGCTCTTTCCCATCCCCGGTCGTATCGTCCCTGGGGGTCCTACGAGTCCACCGATACCGGTGAGCGTTTCAATGTAAAGCGTATAATCGTAAATCCCGGCGCCGCTCTTTCTCTTCAGATGCACTATCACAGGGCGGAACACTGGGTCGTGGTAAAGGGAACCGCCCGCATAACAAAAGGCGACGAGGAATTCCTGCTCAACGAAGACCAAAGCACATACATCCCGTGGGGCACCCGGCACCGCCTGGAAAACCCCGGCAAAATTCCCCTGGAACTCATCGAGGTCCAGACCGGCAGCTATTTGGGAGAAGACGATATCCGCCGGTTCGACGACAAATATGGAAGATGCTGAAGAGGTTTTAGTTTTTAGTTTTGGGTTCGATGTAAAATCCCGGACGGTTTTTTTACGTCATAGCATCCAAAATGCGTGTGTGGACCCATATCTTGGTCCAGGATCGAGTCGTAATTGATAATGGTTCTTGAGAAAATCGCTCTAAACTGTTATTGGTTGGACGAATCTGAATTCCGTTCCATTCCAAAGAGGAGTCACCAATGAAAGCCCGGCAATGCTTGCCTACGGTTCTTGCGACGGCATTTGCAGTGGTCCTGCTGGGGGGCTGCGCGACGGTGCCTTACGGACCCGGTCCTTACTACACCATTGAGACACCTCCTGCGGCTTCCAACCCCGCGCCCGCCGAAAATGAGGCTGATTCCCTGGCCGTCGGCCCTGATGATCGCACCTACGTAATCCACGTCGAAAACAACACCCCTTTCCCGGCCCGTCGTCTTCCTCAAGCTCGTCGCGTGCTTTATGAGAAAGGATTTGACCAGGTCAGAAGAGAAAGGGAGGCTGATTTCTCTTTGGACATTTCACTGACTTCCGAATCCCGCGACAACCCCGATCTGAGGGGCGAGCATCTCTTAGGCGGGGCAATTCTCGGTGCTGCAACGGGTGCGCTCCTTGGCGCAGCGGCGGCAGGCCGTCCAGCCCTCGGGGCGGCTGTGGGAGCCGCAGGCGGCAGTTTTCTTGGGCTGGCCGCTCCTGCCAATACGCCAGTGGTCAGGATAGATGTGCGCACCCAGAGTTTTCGCGCCGGGACTGCCTCCACTAGAAGCGCCGTGGTGGACGTGGCGCATGTTCCGCCCTATGACGTTCCCAGGGTAATCGATATTCAGGTCTCAAGAATGCTCCAGACGTTGCCGGCAAGATAAAAAGAAGGACCGAAGAAGAGATAATCGATTTTCCACTCATACCGCGATCAATCGTTCCATTCGACCAGGTGTGAGGACTTCATGTTGACCTCCTTAACACCGGGAATGCGGCTGACGATTCTTTCTATTTCTCGGGCCTGATCCGGGTCTTTCATTGTCTGGACGCTGGCGCCAAGAGTAACGACGCCGTCGCGCACGAACACCTGGATGTCGGGTTTTATCTCGAGCAGGGTGGTTTTCACCTCGGATGCGAGCACCAGATCTTCGATCGCCTTCTGAGACTCGAAAGTCGTCTTGAAGGTTTCCAGTCCGGCGGTGTAGCAAATCACGTCCACCGCGTCATCCACGCTCATCTTCCGCACGCGGATCACCAGATCGTAGAGAAGCGGATCGGCGGTGTCAATCCCATGGAGGTGCAGGCTCCATTTGTGCCTTGCCAGATCGTCTTTTTGGAGCCGCTCCATGGCATTTTCATAGGAAATATTTTCCCGGTTGATTATTACCTGGATTCGATCCTTCATCTCGGCAATGATTCTAACCTTGAGAACGTGGGAGACGCCCTTTACATAGAACTGTCCGGCCAGCCCATGATAGACCACGTTGTCCCTCACCAGGTACTTCAAGAGCGAGGCTTGAAAGTAGGCGTTAAACTTCTCCCTGCCGTAGGAAATCCTTTCCAGAAATGAAGGAGCGTCATGTACAGCCTTAGCCAGCTTGATTTCCGGGATGTTAAACTCTTTTGAAGCCCTCAGAATGACCTCACGGGCGCAAACCTGGTAGCCCATCTTTTGGGCCACTTTTTCGGCCACTTCTTTGCCGTGGCTGTACGAACCCCTGGAAATGGTAATGATCGCCATTGTACTCTACTCTCCTTTTTCTTTTTCACTGTAATCCGTACCGCTTAATTTTCCTCCAAAGCGATACTCTATCGATGCCAAGAATTTCAGCCGCCCTGGTTTTATTGTCGCCAACCTGTTTGAGGACCCAGAGGATGTATTCCCGTTCATATTCATCCAGGGTCAAAAAATCCTTCTGCGGACGCCGAACTCTGAAAGAAAGTTGCTGCAGATCGAGAGGCAAATGCGAGGACTCGATGGCGTGCCCGTTTGCCAGGGTAACCGCTCTTTCAATGATGTTTTCCAGTTCCCGCACATTTCCAGGATATTCATAAGAAAGCAGGATGGCGGCTGCCTGGTCGGAAATGCTTCCCACCGGTTTGCCCTGTGCTTTTGCAAACTTGCGGAGAAAATGAAGGCTTAGCAGCAGTATGTCGTCCCTGCGATCCGCGAGCCGGGGCACGTAGAGTGTAATCACGTTGAGCCGGTAGTAAAAATCCTGGCGAAAGGTCCCGCACTCGATCTCCTGCTTGAGATTCTTGTTTGTCGCCGCAACAACCCTTATATCGACACCTATTTCCTGTGTGCCTCCTACCCGCATCATCACGCGTTCCTGAAGCACTCGCAACAGCTTCACCTGCATCGACAGGGGCATGTCCCCGATCTCATCCAGGAATATCGTGCCTCCCTGCGCAACTTCCAGCAGGCCCCGTTTTATGTTCTTTGCACCCGTGAAGGCCTCGCGCTCGTGCCCAAACAGTTCGTTGGCAAGAAGCTCTTCGCTGAACGCGCCGCAGTTGATTGCAAGAAAGCGCTTCTCAGCCCTGGGGCTCATGTTGTGAATGGTCCTGGCCACAAGCTCCTTGCCGGTGCCGGTTTCTCCAAGTATAAGGACACTCGAATCGGAAAACGCCACCTGCTCGATCATCCTTCGCAGGATTTCCATCTCCGGAGCGTTGCCGATGAGCAACGAGGTCTTACCCTGGTCACGAACCCGCTGCCTCAGTTCCATCACTTCCCTGCGAAGGCCGCGCTTCTCAACGGCCTGTTTCACAAGGGCCCTGATGTCATCGATTTTGTAGGGCTTGGGAATATAGTAATAGGCCCCTTTATGCATAGCCTCAACAGCGGAAGAAACCGAAGCGTATCCCGTAATGACTATAACCTCGATGCCCGGATAGAGCTCACGAGCCCTGTCGAGCACCTGCAAGCCATCCACCGGCTGCATTCGAATGTCGGTCAACACCAGGTCAAACTCTTCTTTTTCGAGTTCCTCGATCGCAGCCAGGCCGTCACCGGCGCTAACAGTCTCATAGCCTTCCCTGCGCAGCACATGTTCGAGATTTTCTCGGGCTATGCGTTCGTCATCGACTATCAGGATGCGGGGTGTGGCCATAGAGTCTTTTTTTCCGCTTCACGAGACCGGAGGGGGTTCACCCCATAAGCGCTTAAATAAGCGCGTAAGTTATTGAATTTACTGATGGCAGGGTTAGGACTTTCGTCACCCCCGTGAAAGCGGGAATCCAGTACATTACTCATCGATTTTACAGAAAAAAACAAAAAGCTGGATTCCCGCCCCACGCCTTCGCGGGAGCAGGCTCTTCGCGGGAATGACGTCCTTTCTCCTTGCAGGGCCTCATTCTTATTTGAGCGCTTATGGGGGTTCACCCTGCTTATTAGCCCATGACCCCACCGACATCTCAGCACGCCTGCTCCATTGGAAAGCGCAAGGCGAATCTGGCGCCTTCCCCTTCTTTGCTGTCAACCGATATCGAGCCGTTATGTTTCTGGACTATCCCAAAGACTATCGACAACCCAAGACCGGTTCCCGCCCCCACCTCCCTCGTGGTATAAAATGGATCGAAAATCCTGCCCAGTTCCGCTTGCGGAATCCCTTTGCCGGTGTCTTCAACCGTAATAAGCACCTGTTTTTCAGACAGGTCGCACCTCGCCTTTATGGTGATCTGTCCCGGAGGCACTATCGCCAGAACGGCGTTTTCAATCAAGTTTAAGAATACCTGCTGCATCCGTTGAGCATCCAGATTGAGTGAAAGGTCCTGCGGGACATCCAATATAATTTCGATTCCCGGCGGGATATGACTGGAAATAAGCTTGATGGAGCGTTCCACCACCTCCAGGAGCGCGGTCGGCGCAAGGCAAAATTCCTTCACCCGCGAAAATTCCAGCAGACCCCTTACTATATCACGGGCTCGATGCACTTCGTGTTCGATATTGTCCAGCATCCGGCGCGAAACCTGGGCGTCCGGCTTGTCGAACTCCTCCAAAAGAATCTGGCAGGAAGTCGATATATTGTTAAGGGGATTGTTTAACTGGTGGGCTATGCCAGAGGTCAATGTCCCAAGGGAGCTCAGCTTTTTGGCCTGGAGCAACTGTTCCTGCCTCTTCTCCAGTTCGGAAATCATCAGGTTGAACCCCTCGACCACACGTTGTGTCTCGTCTCGCGTCTCGCTAACCTCGATGGGACTGAAATCACCAGCGGCAATGCGGTGCGTGGTTTTTTCGATATATCGCAGGGGTCGAACGATTTTCCTGGTAATCACCGGGAACAGGAGTCCACCGCCCATGATCGTGACCCCCAGCGAGATGAGAAGCAGGGTCTCAAGGGAGTTTACGATACGAAGGATGCGTTCGCGCTGGAAAGAGACCAGCTTTTGGGACAATGTCACCAGGCCCTTGCCGTGTTCGCGCAACCGGTCTTCAATCCCTGAGGACCCCGAAGTGTCGCCACGGGCCTGCTCCAATTGGATCATCAGTTGTTGATAACCGCCAAGTTCCAGTTTGATCCGGTTAAGCAGGGGAAAAACTTTAAGATCATTTAATTCCGGGCCTGTCCTGGCGAAAAGCGCCAGTCCCAGTTGGGTGAACCTGCGATTCTCGGCCAGGTCTTCAGCCAAACCATATAACAGAAAATTTTTCTCATACCTGCGGGCCTCAAGAATAAAATCTCGAAGATCATCGGCTGTCTCGACAAAATGTTGATTTCGCTCAACTTCCCGAAGGTAGCTGAACGAAACCGCGCCAAAGGAACCTGTGATTACAAGCAGTAAGAGGAAAGCGGCCATAACCTTTTGACGAATATTCAAACTTGCTGGAAATCTCATTGACAGGTGACTCCAGTGATTTTTTCCGCACAAGGCGGCACTTGAACCAGATGAGCATTGCTGAGTGTTATTTGAGTTTTAGGGACGAACTGACGACCTGTCAATGCTTAGCCGGGCAGGTCCATATAGAGGCAAAGGGCGCGAGGAGGCGCTGATGCCTTTCCGTTCACTATTCACTATCCACCGTTTACGTGGTATGTTTATAACATTATTTCATCCAAGGAGGTATCGGCCGTCTTGCACTGCATACCTGACGCTCCTTCCGGCCCGATCGAAAGCGCAATGCTGGGGCCGGCCCTGGAAGAACTCTACGGCCATTATAATCGTTTCGAGCACATCCACCCCGATCCACTGGAGTTTGTATACCTCTACGACAATAAACCGGACATGGAGTTGAGCGCGTTCATCGCCTCGTCGCTTGCATACGGCCGTGTGAGACAGATCCTCAAAAGCGTGCGATCTGTTCTTGACGCCATGGGTCCAAGTCCCTCCTCGTTTCTGCTTGAAAATAGACCGGCTGTTATCAGGAAAGCTTTTCACTCTTTCAAGCACCGTTTTACCACCGGCGCGATTTTATCCGACCTGCTGGTAGCCCTTGGAAGACTCAGCCGCGAATATGGGTCGCTGGAGTCCTGTTTCCAGGCTGGATTTAGTCGCCATGATTCAAACATTCTCCCGGCCCTTGCCGAATTTGTAAAAAAACTCGAGCAAGCTTGTGGACGAACGATGCCGACGTTTTTACCTTCACCGCGTGGCGGAAGCGCGTGCAAAAGGCTGAACCTCTTTTTGCGGTGGATGGTGAGAAGCGACAGGGTTGATCCCGGAGTATGGCAAACCATTCCCGCTTCTCACCTGATAGTGCCGCTGGATACTCATATGCACAGGGTTGCCTTAGCTATGGGCCTGACATCAAGAAAACACGCCGACATTTGTTGCGCCATAGAAATAACCGGGGCTTTCAGATCGATCTGCCCCGACGACCCGGTCCGCTACGATTTTGCTCTTACCAGGCTGGGAATTGTTGCCGGTGCGCCGCCAACACAACTTTTCACTTCACTGCCGCTGTTCGGAGGAAAAGGATGAAAGAGGTAAAGCTCTACGCTCTCAGCACGTGCATCCACTGCAAGGATACGAAGGAGTATCTTGATAAATGCGGTGTAGATTACGAGTGTGTGAACGTCGATAAACTCGATGGCGAACAAAGGCGCCAATTGATCGAGGAGATCAGGAAAGACAACCCCGGTTGTGCTTTCCCCATGCTTTTTATCGGCCCCAAAGTGATAATTGGATTCAGAAAAGAAGAGATAAAGGAGGCGCTGAATCTCGAATGAACGTCGAGCAGCTTTACGAGTTCCTGAAAAAGACGCAGGAAGCCAAAGGCTATTTCTTCAACGGAGATACGAGCAGGGTTTTCCAGCTTTTGGAGGGGCTGCTGGATAACAGGGACCGGTACGGATATATGTGCTGCCCATGCAGGCTGGCGGCCAATGACCGCGACTGGGACCGAGATATAATCTGCCCGTGCGCTTACAGGGAACCAGACATTGCCGAGTATGGCAGCTGTTACTGCGGGCTCTATGTTTCGAAAGAGTGGAACGAGGCAGCCATCCCTCATTCATATGTGAAGGAAAGACGACCGCCGGAAAAGGTCTTTGGGAGGATTTAGGGACAGTTGTTTATGACCCGCTTAGTCCAGGTGAAGCAGGGTGATCTCGGGCGGGACGTTAAGCCGCACTGGGGTGAATGTGGTGCCGATTCCACTGCTCACATAGAGTTGCGAACCATTCGACCGGTATAGGCCCGCCGGATAAGGGGTCAGAAGAGCCGCCAGGCTGATGTCCCCTGATGGCAGGCTCAACTTTACCTGCCCCCCATGATAGTGGCCTGCCAGGGTCAGCGGAATCCCATGTGCAGCAGCCTGAGGGAATATCTCGGGTCGATGGGAGAGCAGAAGAACCGGCATATTTGAATCCAGACCATGCAAGGCGGCATCAAGGTCGGGATGTCCGGATCGCAGGTCATCGATACCGGCTACCGCAAAAACACCCCGTGCGGTGCGAATTACCCGGTGAGTATTTTGCAGCAGCGGTATGCGGTAATGCGAAAAGACAGCCTGAATGTGACGCGGTTCCCCATACCAGTGTTCATGATTACCCAGTGTGGCAAAAGCCCCGTATGGAGCCCGCACCCTTGCCATCTCCTCTATGCAGCCCGACAGAAATTCCATTGAGTTCGATATGTAATCCCCGGTGAGCACGAGCAGATCGGGTTGGAGCGCATTGACCCGATCGGTAACCTGCCGTATATCTTTCCTTGTCATGTAAATGCCGGCGTGAATATCGGTGAGTTGTACGACGCGCAGAGAGCATCCGAAGGACAGGGCAAGCTCCCTCACCTTAAAAGCCTTGCCGGCATAGAGTGCGCCATATCCGGAAAGCACGAAGGGTGTTGAGGCAAGCCCGCTCACTCCGACTCTGAGAAAGTGACGCCGGCCAGGGTTCATGGAGCTGAGTTCCTTTCGGCGCGGGTTGTGGAATATCCGGTAAATCACTCGGCCAAGCCCCGTAAAAGAATCGAAAAGAAAGAGCATCAGTGCGGATAGAATTGAACCGAAGGTCCACACGGCCGGTAGATAAAAAAGGCAAAGCCGGGCGGCTGTCGGCGCGTGCGATAAGGTTATCGGGTAAGACATGATGTACCTGTTTGCGGCAAAGAGAAGGAGAATCGACATGCCCACCAGAACGATGGCGCCGAACTTGAATAGATTAGGACCAGGCAATGATTTGATGGCCCGCCTGGCGCGGAGAAACAGATATAGTTGCGAGAGCACGGCAAGATTGGTAAAAATTAACATGATAGTTGCGAAGTTCATTCCACGGGCCATTTAGCGCCTCCAATCCCGGCGGGCGTGCAAAGCCTCATTCATTTAATGTCCTATCATACAAAAGCCCGAGGTGATTCGTCCAGATGCGGTAATACTTTCCGTTGCCGCCACAGGGCCATTAACCGGAGAGCATACCCTGGTGGATTGATCTCTGGTGTGGAATATTAGCGTTGACAGATTTCTTGGCACTTGCATGTTTATTGAAAACTGGGTAAACTAATTGAGTTTTATTAGTGGTCAAGCTGGAAATCAACCCGCCGGATTGCTTATGCGTCGTGACAATGAAAAACCAAAAGAATCCAGCCCGGACGATTCTTCCGCCTACGAGCGCATTGTGGCGGCCGCACGCCGGATTTTTTTCGCAAACGGTTTCCGCAGGGTGACCATGGACGATCTGGCCAGGGAACTCGGCATGAGCAAAAAGACGCTCTACGAGCATTTCCCGAGCAAGACCGCCCTTGTTGAAGCTGCAATACTCCATAAGTTCCAGGCCGTCGATAGCGAACTGCAAAGAATCAGCTCAGAGTGTTCATCAGATTTTCTCGGGACTCTTCGAGACCTGCTGGCTTACATTCAACAGCAAATGGGAGAAATTCAGCCGCCGTTTCTGCGGGACATCAAACGGCAACCCGAACTGTTCAGCCATGTGGAAGCCAGACGCAGGGAACTGGTCCAGCGTTATTTTGGCGGAATTATAAGCCAGGGGCGCAAGGCAGGCCTTGTCCGCCAGGATGTTCCCGCCGAGCTTATAACCGAGATTATCCTCGCCTCTTTTGAAAGGATTATGATTCCGTCAAAGATGGCCGAACTAGAGATAACCCCTAGAGCCGGATTCTCTGCGATCGTCTCTGTGATACTTGAAGGCGTCATCACTCGAAATAAAGTGAGCAGTGAACAGTGAACAGTGAACGGATGAGATTTCGCCTCATGGCGTTGTGCTCGCTCGCGATGCTTTGCAGCCTTATGGGTTGCGCCCCACCTGAACCCGACCGTGTGCAGGGGTATGTTGAAGGCGAGTATGTGTATGTCGCCTCGCCTCTGTCGGGCACTCTTGAATCGTTGTGCGTGCAGCGCGGCATGCAGGTCAAGGAGGGAGACGCCCTGTTTGCGCTGGACAGCACGCCGGAAAGAGCGGACGTGGAAGAAGCCCGGCGCCGTGCCTTGGAGGCGGCGGCAAACCTAGAGGATGCAAAAAAAGGCAGCCGGCCATCTGAAATTGAATCCATCGAAGAGACGATCAAGCAGGCCCGCACGGCCCTTGTGCTTTCCGAAAAAGAACTGATGCGCCGTGAGCATCTTTTCGCAGCCGGGGCCATTTCGGCGGAGGCGCTCGATCAGGCCCGCGCGGCCAACGATCAGAATCGCCACAGGGTATCTCAATTGGAAGCCGATATGAAGACGGCAGGGCTTGGGTCGCGCAGCGATCGGATTTCGGCGGCGCAGGCCGCGCTGGAGGCACAGGAAGCCGCATTGGAGAGGGCGAGATGGGAACTCGCGCAAAAGAGCCGGTTTGCGCCCCAGGACGCCCTGGTTTTCGATACTCTTTACCGGGAGGGGGAATGGGTCGGAGCCGGCAGAGCCGTGGTTGCTTTGTTGCCCCCGCAGAATATAAAGGTGCGTGCATTTGTCCCGGAGACCAGGATTGGCGCAATCAGGATCGGCGACAGCGTCCGGGTTAGTGTGGACGGGATGCCAAATCCATTTTTTGGAAAGGTGAGTTACAAATCACCCAGGGCGGAATACACCCCCCCGGTCATTTACAGCAGAGAAGCCCGGAGCAAGCTAGTGTTCATGATCGAGGCGGTCTTCGATCCCAAGACGGCGCAAAACCTTCATCCGGGGCAACCCGTGGACGTGAAGTTCGGTTTCTGAGACATGACCGAGGATTTTGTCATCGATGTGGCCGGGATGACCAAGCGGTTCGACGGCCGCACGGTAGTGGACAATGTGGACCTTCGAGTCCACAAAGGCGAGGTCTGCGGTTTTCTCGGTCCCAACGGCAGCGGCAAGACCACATTCATCCGCATGCTTTGCGGATTGCTCCGGCCGGACGCGGGTAGGGGCACATGCCTGGGATACGACGTGATTACTGAAAGTGAGGCGATAAAACGCAACGTCGGATACATGACCCAGAGGTTCAGCTTATACGAAGACCTCACTATTTCGGAAAACCTCGAGTTCGTCGCCCGCATGTATTCGGTCAAGGATCGGCGCAATGCGGTGAGTCGCAGCCTCGACAGGCTCGGACTTGCAGAACACAGGCGTCAGCTTGCCGGAGAGCTTTCCGGCGGATGGAAACAGCGTCTGGCCCTGGCGGCCTGTCTGATTCATGAGCCGAAACTGCTTTTGCTCGATGAGCCTACAGCGGGTGTGGACCCTCAAGCGCGCCGCGAGTTTTGGGACCAAATCCATCAGCTTGCCGGCCAGGGGCTGACCTTTTTAATTTCCACCCATTACATGGATGAGGCCGAACGCTGCCATCGGCTGGCTTATATTCTGAACGGAGTTTTGCTCGCTCACGGCGCGGTCGACGAGATCGTTTCCCAAACGAGGTTGACTACCTGGGAGGCAAGCGGACCCAATTTGCTGGAGTTGGCCGAAAGGCTTCGCAACGATCCGGGAGTCGAGCAAGCGGTTCCTTTCGGAAACCTGCTGCACGTAAGCGGCCCCGACCCCCAGGGGCTCGAAAAAGCAATAGAACCGTACCAAACCGGGAAATACAAATGGCGCCGGACAGTTCCGGGGCTGGAGGACGTTTTCATCCACTTTATGAAAAAGTCAAAGGATAAGGTTTCGCCATGACCCTGCCTGCCGCAAAAAAGAGGCCTCCATTTTCCCTGGCTCGCTTCTGGGCCGTGGTGTTCAAGGAATTCGTCCAGATGCGCCGTGACCGGTTGACATTCGCCATGACGCTGGGCATTCCCCTGGTTCAGCTTATCCTCTTCGGCTACGCAATCAATTCGGACCCCAAGCACCTGCCCGCCGCCGTCATCCTGGCGGACAACGGTCCGCAGGGCCGCACACTTCTCAATGCGATCCACAACAGCGCCTATCTGGATTTGGTCAGCCGGGTCGATTCAGAAAGTAAAGCCAATGAAATGCTTGAGCGCGGTGAAGTCCAGTTTGTCATCAACATCCCGGTCAATTTCACTCACGATCTGCTAAGGGGAGACAGGCCCGTCATCCTCGTGGAAGCGGACGCCACCGACCCGGCGGCAACCAGCAACGCCATAGCTTCCCTGCGCTCTCTTTTGAACAGCGTCCTGCAAAACGATCTTAAAGGTCCGGTGGCGTTTCCGGCTGAAACCGAAGGCCCTGTGGATCTTCGCATCCATACCCGTTATAACCCTGAATCCATTACGCAGTATAACATCGTGCCCGGCCTCATGGGGGTCGTGCTTCAAATGACGATGACCGTGGTGACCGGATTGGCAATCACCCGCGAGTCGGAGCGGGGCACAATGGAGACTTTGCTCTCGATGCCCACCCGTCCGATTGAAGTAATGACGGGTAAAATCATTCCTTACATTTTGATGGGCTACATACAGGTATCTCTTATCCTGTCAGCCGCCAGCTTTCTTTTTCATGTGCCTATGGCGGGCAGCATTTTCCTGCTGCTGGCCGTCAGTCTGCTGTTCATCATCGCTACGCTCGCTGTGGGGATTACCTTCTCTACGCTTGCAAAAAACCAGCTTCAGGCGGTGCAGATGGGCTGGTTTTTCTTTCTACCCTCACTGCTGCTTTCGGGGTTCATGTTTCCCTTCCGCGGGATGCCGCATTGGGCGCAGACGATCGGCGAATTACTCCCGCTGACCCATTATCTGCGCATCGCCAGGGGCATCCTTCTCAAAGGCAACGGCCTGCGGGAAATATCCCCTCAGCTCTGGCCGATAGTGCTCTTCATCGCCGTGGCAATGACGGTTGCCGTAAAGCGCTACCGGCGGACGCTTGACTGACGCCCTAAAAACTCTCAATGAATTCTCATCCGGTTCTCTTTACAAATGCAAGTCCGATAAGCATATTTGGGGGTAGTTTTTGCCCTGATATCGCCGCATATTTACAAAGCGCTAAGAGGAAAAGCCCAAATGGAGAAGAAGTTACTCGAATTGGCTGTCGAGATCGTTCAGGCCCAGGTCTCCATGAGCAAAATGACATCGGCCGACATAGAACAGACACTGGTTAGAGTCTATAATGCGCTTCACAGGATGAGACTCGCTGAGCAGCAGGGAGAGTCCCTCCTGCCGGGAGATCCCGTATTTGAGACCTCCGGCGTTCCCGGTGCGGCCGATCCATTTTCTTCGATTCAGGAAGACAAAGTCACCTGTATGGAATGCGGGGCCGAGCTCAGGCAGCTAACCGCCAACCATCTTCGAATCCATCACCTCACCCCCAGGGAATATAAGAAAAAGTGGGGATTTCCCCTCAAACAGCCCCTGTCCGCAAAAATGCTCACCAATCTGCGCAGTCGGTCGGCCAAAAAGCGTGGTCTCCCCGAAAACCTCAGAACCTATCTCGACCGCAAACGAGAGCACAAAACTGCGCCCAGCCGTGAAAGCCCGCCTTCAGAGCCGTCTCATGGGAAAAAATCGATCTTAAGCACCCTATGAAGAGCGACTTTGCAGCCTGGTGAAGGGCATAGGTTCGAGACCACGGGGTTTTCGCCGCCCCAAATACGCTATTCCCCCAATTGAAAATTGCCTCGCGGCAAGTAGAATGTCGGCATTCGATTTTGCTCGCACCCATGATTTGCACCGGAGGTGGAGATTGTTCGAGGAGTCGGCAAAAACCGCGAAACAGTGATCGATCTTCAAAGGATCGGCGCAGGAGGGAGAAACTTGCCCGATCCGGGCAGCGGTTAGCCGACATTAATCCGCCTGTCATCTCTTCCTCAGGACACAGGGAGCCAAGCGCGGCTCGGCGCCCTGTCCCGTCTTCCGTACTCAGGCTGCGGTCCTGAACTGTTTTTCCTCCGTGGAGTCTTTTAGAGCGTTGGTGGAGAACCCTTCGCCAATAATCATCTCCGCCAAAGCGTCGAAATAGCCTGTCCCTACAAAGGACTGGTGCTTTACGGCCTTGTAGCCAACCTTCTGCGATTCGAACTCCCTGTCCTGAAACTCCGAATAGGCGCTCATTCCTCTCTTGCTGAAATCCCGAGCAAGCTCATACATCGCATGGTTAAGAGAATGAAAACCGGCAAGCGTCACGAATTGAAATTTGTATCCGTAGGAAGCAAGCCTGTTTTGGAACCCGGCAATGGCCGATTTGTCGAGCTTCGAGCTCCAGTTGAATGAAGGCGAGAGGTTATAAGCCAGCAACTTGTTGGGATATGAAGCATGGACCGCTTCGGCAAATCTTTTGGCTTCAGCCAGGTCCGGTTCGGATGTTTCACACCAGAGCAAGTCCACGTAAGGCGCATAAGCCAGTGCGCGGCTTATCGCCGATTCGATCCCGTTTTTGACGGTGAAAAAGCCTTCAGCAGTTCTTTTGCCCGTTATGAAAGCGCGATCTCTTTCATCGACGTCATTAGCGAGAAGCGTAGCGGAGTTGGCGTCCGTTCTGCCGATGAGTATCGTGGGGACACCGCAGACATCGGCGGCAAGTCTTGCTGCTACGAGTTTTTTTATTGCTTCGGAGGTGGGTATTATTACTTTGCCTCCCAGATGTCCGCATTTTTTGGCAGACGCCAGTTGATCTTCAAGATGGACCGCCGCAGCGCCGGCCTCGATCATTGCCTTCATCAGCTCGTATGAGTTTAAAATCCCTCCAAAACCGGCCTCCGCATCCGCAACGATCGGCGCAAACCAGTACGTCCCTTCCCTGCCTTCCATGTGATCGATCTGGTCGGCCCTGATGAACGCATTATTGATCCGGCGCACTAGATTGGGAACGCTGTCCACGGGATACAGGCTTTGATCCGGGTAAGTATGGCCGATGCTGTTGTTATCCGCTGCGACCTGCCAGCCGCTTACATAAATGGCTTTGAGTCCGGCCTGAACCTGCTGCACGGCCTGAGCGCCAGTCAAAGCCCCAAGGGCTGAAGTGAGAGGTCCTGCATGGAGCAGCTGCCAAAGCCTGCGGGCGCCTAGATCCGCCAGAGTGTATTCGATTCGGATCGATCCCCTGAGCCTGAGCACGTTCTCTGCCGTATAAGGCCGCTCTATGCCCTTCCACCGTTCATCCCCGTTCCATTGCCGAATGAATTGTCGATCTTGATCATCTGTAATCATCTATCTTCCTCCTGGCGCACATTCAATGTGCAATAGTTTTTTCAGCTTTGCATCAATACAGCCGCCCATTACGTCGGGTTAAAGCGATGGCGCACGATCATATCCTCGCTTATCTGCCGGGCCTGCCGGTATTTTTCGATTTCGCTTCGCTCGGTTCCCGGCGGCAGCTCCTTCAGAAGACGCTCAAGTTGCTCATCGAAAATCCTGGTGACCAGTTCCGGAGTTTGCGCCACAGGGAGGCCCTCGTCATCGATCAACCTTACCTGCTCCCTGTGGATGGTTCGCTGGGCTATCATCAGACGGTATATGCGGTCCGTGGCAAGATCTTCCATGTAACCGTCCAGCAGGCTGGCTCCCTTCCCATGCAATACGCCGTTGCGATATCGGATGACGGTGCGCACGGCCGCTCGAGTGCCCTCCAGACTGATCTTTCCTATCCCTGCGGGCGAGGGTCTCAGGTCAGGATAATGTTCGATGGAGCTTTTCCTGGCAAACCGCTGGTTGGGATACGGAAACTGCTGCACCGCGACTTCATTCTGGTCGGGATGACCGGTCCAGGCGCCGTCCATCAGGCAATCAGCTTCGTTCTTCTTGTCTTCGGCAAGTATTTTGAGGGCGCGCCCGTTCAGCTCAGGATCGGTCCTGCTTGGGTACAAAGCAGTCATCCCTCCTATGGCGAGCATGCCGTGTTTATGGCAAATCTCAGCCATCAAATCGCGAAGTCTTTGAAAAAAGGCGACATTATGAGGAATGGTGTTGCGATCCGGCAAAACCCACCCCGGGTCATAGAGATTGAAATGAATCAGGCTTGCCATATAATCCCAACGGCCCAGGTTCAACCCGAGAAGATGGTCCCTGAGATTGAATGCAAACTCCTCCATTTGATAGGCCACAGGATGAGATTCAACAAGCGCCATGCACTTGATGTAGTCTTCCGGCAGACCCTTTGCCCTGGCCAGCGCCCGGAAAAGGTCCCTCCACCATAGTCCCTCCTCGGCCGATTCGGTCTTTGGAATGTAGAACGACAGAGGATGTTTCAATTCATCAGGTTCAACGCCGTATACGATTACAGCCATGTCCAGAAGGGGCGCCGCAATTTTTTCGTCGCGACCCGGAAAAACGCCTCCCTGGCTTAGATGCAGCCCGCGCGGCCGGAGCCATATCACCGTGTCGCTGGGATCGATCCCTACCGTGATTCGGCGCTTTTCATCGAAGTAGCTCAAATCGCCCCTGAGCGCCTCGAGGATGTTGTGAATCCCGACCTGCAGGTTGGACCACTGATTTGCCATGGAATCCTCAAGGTCAAGCATAACGCCCGGCGCGCCGGAATTGAGCATCTTGACCACAAGCTCGGCATCGTCCGAGGGGCCTGTCATCTGGTTTCTCTGGTCCCGGCACGACGCTGGAAGCTCGATTTTCCATCTGCCGCTCGCAGCCTCTGAAACCGGCAGATAATTTGGAAGATTGCCTCGATGAGCTTCGGCCAGCACTCGCTCACGCCTTGCGATAAGATGTCTCTGGCGGGGAGTGAACTCTTTGTGCAAAGGGGCCAAAAATTCGAGAAACCCGCTGGGAACTGATTCAAACGGGTCGAAAGCAGTTGGTTTATATTCATAGTGAAATTTTTTGGCTTCACTTGATCGCCTTTGAGCATGCATTGGGTTTTCTCCTTTTAATAATGTTTATTAAACAATAAATATTCTCGCAGCAAAGCTATGTTCGAAGGGCGTCCTTGGCAAGTGGGCTCCGGCTATAGAAACAGCAGGCGGAAAGTGGGGGAAGCGGTTACAATTCGTCGCAGGACTGGTACAACTCTGAGGCAATTAAGGGGAGGAAAAGCGAGTGGCTGTGAACCTCACTGAACTCTTCGCAATCCGGTGTCGCCTTCATGAGGCAACGGGATAAGGCAATTTAATATGCCCCTTCAAGATTTGCACAGGATGAGCACACAATTGCAAGGAGTTTTGAGCCGGCCGGGAGCGCCTTATACCGGGTTACCTTGAAAATACCATTTTCATGCTTCGCGGGTGAGGCGAAGCATCATGAATAATTGCGTTCAAGATCGATGTGATCGGGAGGGCATACAGCGCTGCGCTCTCCCTCCCCTGCGTAGCGGCGGGGTTTACCCCCGCCCAATCTTGAACGCAACCCCGTATTACTTCGCGCATTGCGGCGTGCAGTCTGCCGCGCCGCCTGTGGCGGCCGGCTGCGAATTCATTGGAGCGTCTGCCCCCACTATCTTCTCAAGGACCATTTCGGGCGTGACTCCCCGGATGCACCTCCAATCCGCGCAAGGCTTTCTTGTCAAACAGGGTGAACAGGGAAGCTCCAATCGTATGATCGTGTGGATCTTGCCGTAAGGGCCGGTTCGCAAAGGACTTGTAGGACCGAAAATCACATAAGCCGGAACCTCCAGGGCTGCCGCCAGGTGCATCGGACCTGTGTCGGGGGACACCAGGAACTGCGCGTCGCGTATTATTGCCCCCAGCTGTTTAAGACTTGTCTTTCCGGCAAGGGAGACCGCGCGTGAGCCGGACAATCGCGCGACTTCATCTGCGAGCGCAGCGTCTGAGGCGCCGCCGACAATAATCGAACGAACAGGCAGCACAGAGGCAAGACGTCCGAAATACTGAGCGGGCCACCTTTTCACCAGCGTACCGGCTGAAGGGGCGATAACCGCGTAGGGCCGCATACCTTGGACAATTTCGGGGACTTCGCCAAAGGGAGGAAGCGGAAACACCGCGTCGGCCGCTTCACAGCCCACAAACCTGGCAAACAGAAGATTCTTTTCCACGGCGTGCAGTTCAGTGTCAGTCCTGACCCTGTAGTTGTAGGAAAACTTCGCCCCTTCCCTGGCGGACTCAAAGCCGACTCTTTTTTCCACACCCGTGAAAAGGCCGATCATCGCGCTTCTGAAAAGTCCCTGGAGATCCAGCACGAGGTCGAATTTTTCGTTTCTAAGCTCCCGCCGCAGCTTTGCGATCTCCCAACAGGCGCGTCGAAGGTTCCGGGGCTTTTTCCAGGAATCTTTGTCTATTATCCATAGCCTGTGAATGAGAGGATGTCCCTCGAGGATACCGGCAAACCCTTTGGCCACGACCCAGTGAAGTTGGGCTTCAGGAAAACGCCGGCTGAGCGCGTGCAGTACCGGCAGCCCATGAATGATATCACCAAAAGAGCTGGGCTTTATTATTAGAATTTTGCGCAGGCTCGACGGCCGGACATGGAAATTATTCACTTCATCCCTTTGGCCAACAATGCGCCAACCGCTTCCAGAACATCATCCACCGAGATGTCTTCCATACACCGATGGTCGGTCGGGCATTGCCTCTTGAAGCACGGCGCGCACTCGATTTCCTTGCGCACCAGTAAAAATCGGGAGCATAACGGCGAAGTGGCGCAATGGTCCGTCGGACCGAACAGCGCCACTATCGGCCGGTCGAAGGCTGCGGCCACATGCATCGGGCCGGAATCATTGGTTATGACCAAATCCACCGAAGCAAGGAGCGCCATCAACTGCCGCACGGAAGTCCTGCCAACCATGTTCAGCGGCTTCGAACGCATTCCGGCCTCAATCTCAGAGCCGATGGCAGTTTCTCCGGGACCTCCAACGAGAAGCAAATTATAGCCGAACTCAGATGCAAGCGCGTTCGCAACCTGGGAGAACCTCTCCGGACGCCATCTTTTTGCCGAACCGTATGCCGCCCCTGGATTTATTGCAGCCCAACGCCCATGCCCCAAGACGCTGCCTGCGCTGCGCTTTTCTTCATCGGTGCACTGGAGCCTGAGCTGCCGGCCGGCGGGTTGAATCCCCAATCCTGCGAGCATTTGCATGTAGTATTGACTGTGATGCAGCCTGCGGGCCCCTTTAGATAATCGAACCGCATGGGTAAGGAGTATTTTGCGCCCATCCGTGCTGTAGCCGGCCCGCGTTTTTATCCCGGCCAACCTGGCCATTATCGCGGCTTCGATGGCGTTTTGCAAAAGGATGGCCAGATCGAACCGTTCCCGGGCAAGGAGTCCGCAAAATTTCCAAAGCCCCCCGATCCCCCTGTGCGGACCTTTCTTATCGTAGAGGATCACTCTGTCGCAGAAAGGGTGCGGTCTCATGAGTTCGCAGACGGCGTGATTTGCGGCCAGTACTATCTCAGAGGATGGGAAAGCGGCCCTGAGCGCCCCAAGGGCCGCAGTGCTCATAACGGCGTCTCCGATCCAGTTTGGCGGCCTCACAAGTATCTTGGAGATATTGGCGCAGTCTATCGCGCGCATTTTGTCCGTCAATCCTCAGTTCTTTGTCTTAGACAGCACGTGATCTCGATAAGGCGGCTCCCATAGGGCGTCTTCCCCTTAAAAACCCTATTTCCATAACATAAACGGCGGACAGAGAACAGTGAGGGGAAAACAGTTGGGCTCGGATAGCGGCAAAGAGCCGGCCTTGAGCGTTTCACGAATTAGAGCCATTTCGTGAAATAGATCCAGATCGACGCAAGTGAGTTTACTTCAATAAGCGGCAAAAACGCCGGATAAGCCAAAACACACAAATTTTCGTATTGATGTGTCAGAGACGATCACTGTTCACAGGTCCCCGCCCACCGTTCACAGTTCACCGTTCCTGCAATATTCCCATCTGCTTCCCGCAGGAGTGTCGATAACGCGAATGCCGCACATCAACAGATCGTTTCTGATTCTGTCGGACTCGATCCAGTTTTTCTGTCTTCTGGCGATCTCGCGATCCTGAATCAGTTTTTCCTCGGTCGGGCTTAGGGGGCGTGAATCGAGGTCAAAAAACCCCAGGATGGAGTTAGCTCTATGGAATATTTCCAGCATCTGGTGTTTTTGCGAACTGCTCAGGCCGGTTCGATCTATTATCGGGTTTACCGTGCGAATGAAGCGGAATATGGCTGCAAGGGCATGCGGAATGTTAAGGTCATCGGCGAGCGAATCCAGAAATTCCTGATCGAAGATACAGGTCATCTCCGAGATCTGATCGTTTTCCCCGGCTGCCCCGCCGCATGCACGGACCTTCATTATGAACTCGTCGATGCGCTTGAGTCCGCGGACCGTATTGGAGACGTTGTTCGAGGTTGCCTGTATCGGCTTTCGATAATGAGTGCTCAGAAGCCAATATCTGACCTGGCGGGCTGAAAATCCCATTTGAAGAAGTTTTCGCACCGGCTTGCTTTCGTCCACCCAGTCGGCTACCTTGCCCTTCTTTGGCGACCAGACACGTTCAGCGATCATCCACGTATTGGCAAAGGGCTTACCTGTAAGCGCTTCACCGATTTCTCCAAGGTTTTCCAGGTGTGGGAAAAGGAAATCCATGCTGCTCACCACTATGTCAATCTGCGGACCCAGATCGTGGATGGCGGCCGATGCCGCTGATATATGCCATGTCGGGATGACATTACCCCAATCCGTTTTGACGTATGCCCCCATTTTGAGCTCAGACAGCGTCGCTCGTTTGAGCAGGGCAAAATCGCTCGGGTTAAGTTTTTCGTAGGCGCTCAGGTCAACGGTTTTTCCCGCGCGAACTTTTTTGGGGTCGATTCCGGAAAGTCTGCCGTAGCCGCTGCTCCTGGAGAGGTCGAAATAAACCGACCGGAGTTTTTCGTAAGCGAACTCCTTGGATATAAGCGTCCGGCTGAAGTCTATTATGGTATCCAGATGCTCGGTAGTGCGGGGATACTTGTAGGCCCTGTTTATTCCCAGCGAATCCAGGTCGCCCAGAAACGACTCAAATCGCTGCTGAGTGTAGGGCCCAAGGCACATCCCAGCGGCAATGGAGCTATTTATCGTACGGCTGTCGAAATCCGGAATGAGAACGACCTCATCGACCAGGAAATTTTTTGCCTGGAAGAACCTGGACAGCAGGTCCGCAAACAGGAATCGCCGCGCATCCGAGATCGAAAGCGATTGATCCAGTGGAGGCCCGGTCACGCATATGCGCGCCTTTCCTTCCCTGACCGGTTTGAATTCCACTTTCCGCCGCTCCAGCAGATTATAGAACATGAAATCCGGCTCGAGCATTGTCGTAAACAGGTTCGTACTCAGGTAGCGGTCTCCACCGTCAGGCAGGATTGCAACCAGCACGCCTTCCTCCATGGCGCAAGCTATCTTCATTGCTGCGGCCATGGCGGCTCCGGAACTCATACCCGCAAATATCCCCTCTTCCCTGGCAAGTCTTCGGGCAGCCTCAAAAGCATCTTCGTCCTTCACATGAACGATCTCATCCAGAGCGTGCCGGTCGAAAATCCCCGGGACGTATGATTCTTTCATATTCTTGAGTCCCTGGACCTTGTGCCCCGGAAGCGGTTCGACGGCAACAACCCGAATGGCGGGATTTTTTTCCTTCATTGCCCTGAGAATGCCCATGGCTGTCCCGGTTGTGCCGAGCGTTGCCACCACAGTGTTTACTTTGCCATCAGTCTGTTCGTAAATCTCCGGCCCGGTTCCATGGTAATGGGCAGCCGGATTAGCGGGATTATTGAACTGGTCCGTAATGAAATAGCGCTCCGGGTTTTCCCTGACCAGATTGTAAGCCTCTTCGATCGCCCCGTCTGTGCCAAGAGGGCCGGGAGTGAGCAGCAGTTCCGCTCCGAAAGCTTTGAGAATTTTCTGCCTCTCCAGGCTGGCGGTCTCCGGCATGGTGAAAAGGACCCTATAGCCCTTAACGGCCGCAACCATCGCCAGCCCGATCCCCGTGTTGCCGCTCGTTGCTTCGACAATGATCTTTCCGGGGACAAGCTGCCCCTCGCGTTCAGCCGCTTCGATCATCCAAAGCGCCGCCCTGTCCTTGACCGAACCCGCAGGGTTTTTCGCCTCGAACTTCACATAAAATGAGACTGCCGGGTTCGGGTTCATCCGATTAATGCGGATAAGCGGAGTATTGCCGATGCATTCCAAAATATTTGAGAAAACGTTCTTGCAGTTCACTTTTGCTTTCTCGGTCAGGATATAATTTAGCGACTTCTTAACCATAAAGTTCTATTATATAGCTTCTCTTTGCGTTTAAAACCAGTTTCTGCAAGACGGCGAACAAAAGACCCCTGCATTATGACTAACCAGGACCTTCAGGGCAGACTGCTCCCTCTCCTTGAAAGCGGCTATACGGTTTTGGCCGAGAGCGAGAGGTTCGTTCACCAGGTAGAGCGACAATTTCGATTGAGACGAATCGAAGGGGGCATATCAGGGTGGGAGACCCCGAAAATTTTCACTCTGAACCAATGGATGGAGAATTTTTGGACTGACTTGTGGCCCGAGGAACTGCCGGCGTCATCCTTTTTCTTAAGATGGCACTATCTGAAAGACTGCCTGGAGGAGGCGCCCCCGCCCGAACCCCTGAGCGCCGATGTCGATCTGATTCAACTGCTGGATGAGAGCTTCGATCAGTGCTTGAGATATGCAATTGACCCGGCGGGCGGCCAGTACGCAAGCCGGCTGATCGAATGGAGGCGACAGGTCTGGCAAGCATTTGAGCAACGGCTTGCCGCGCGGGGATTGTTCCACCCTGCGAGGCTGCCTGCCAGAATAGTCCGGTGGCTGATGAGTTTGGAGCGACCGGCAAATTCCGGGAAAATGGCCTTCGTTGGCTTCGAATTTGCCGGCGAGTGGGAAAGACAGCTTCTCGAAGAGCTGCAAAAGAAATTTGGCGCGGTATTTTTCGCACTGCCTGCGGGTAACGTCCAGCCCGAACGACTGGTTTTCTCAGATCCCGAGCAGGAAATCATAGGGCTCATGGAGAGCCTGCTGATATCGGTCAAACAATACGCGCCTCATGAAATCGCCGTTGTGCTTGGCGACTCCGAATTTTACAGCCCTGCCGTTTCCGATCAGCTCCGCGACATACTTGGAGAGCCTGTCCGGGGAAACCAGGCAGCCTACAATCTTTTCCCCGACCGGAATTTGCTGGGCCAGGGGCTTTATAATGCCGCAGTCCTGCCGGTCCGTTGTGCACTGGGAGGTGAAAAAAGAAACGATCTGTTCAATTTTCTTCGCTCGCCGTACTATGGATCGTTTTCCCGGTGGAATCGCCGTCTGAGTCTTTGGGACAAGACCTGGCGTGAGAAGGACGTTCGGAGCGGAATCGACCTTCTGTTGTCACAGGTCTCGGATATCGGATATCACATATCAGGAGACAATCCGACATCGGACAGCCGACACCCGATACCCGACAGCCGACAGCCGACACCTGACATCGGACGCCAGACACCCAACACCCGTCATTTGTTGTCCGACATTCGCAACGCCATAGCTCCTTTTCTGGAGGCCGGCGTGAAAGCGGTTACAAAGTGGACGGAGACCCTGCGCCGCAGTTGGAGGGCACTGCAATTTCCGGTGCTGGCCAACGAACTGGACCGAATTGCATGGGACAACCTGGTTGAAATAATTTCCGAGTTCGAAACGGTCATTGGGGAGACCCGTCTGGACGCCCGCGAATTCCTGGAGACCCTGAGCGCAGCGGCGGGGCGCACTCGGATTCAAAAGAGCGGATTTGAAGATGCCGGAATCCAGGTGCTTAGCCGGCTCGATGCCAGGGGACTCTCTTTCCGCAAGATATTTATTCCCGGCATGATTTCCGGGTCTTTCCCTCATCCCGTGAGATCGCTTCCACTGCTGGTCTCTTCAGAGCGCTCGAAGGTGCTCGGCGGGACTATCGAAAGTCAGTTCACCTTTGCCCGGCATCTTTACATGAATTTGCTGGCCGCTGCTCCCCAAATTGTCCTCAGCCGGCCCGCGATTGCGAAAGATGGTCAGGTCTGCATCCCTTCGCCATTTTGGGCAAAGGAGAGCGAAACGAAGATCGAAGCCGTAATACCCTGGAAGCATGTGCTTCCCGCGATGCAGCGGGCGCGCTGGGTACACCAGAGTATTTCAAAGGCTGGTGCTTCGGCCCCGGTCGAAAGTGTAAGAGGCTTTTGCGAACCGGGTCCGTTCGAGTTTAAAATACAGCCGCTGCCTGCGGCCGATTCGATTTCGATCAGCCAACTGCGATCGGCGCTGCTGTGCCCGGCAGGTTATTTTTTCAGATATGTTCTTGGCCTCGAGGCGCTTGCGGAAGTCGAGCCAGGCATTGCCCCGCTTGAACGGGGAAAGACCGTACATGCTATCCTGGCTCTTTTCGTTTCACGCGCAATGGAAAAACACTCGGAATCCCGCTTGGACTTCGAAGATCTGGCAGGTCTTTTGAAAAAAACCATAGCCGATGTTATCGGGCCCCGATGGTCTGACACCGTTTGGCAAGTCGAGTGCGAGCGGCTGACGGGAAAGCCCGGCTTCCCCGGCCTTTTGCAGAAGTGGCTCGATGCCGAATCGGAAAAGATGCTTGCCGGCTGGTCATGGATGGCGGTCGAGAGGCCATTCGAAGGCATGGAAATAGAGGGCTGCAAAACTCGCCTGAGCGGACGGCTCGACAGGATCGATTCACACCCCGAACGAGGCCTTATCTGCTGGGATTACAAAACGGGCAGGCTCCCACGCAAGGCCGAGGTGATCGATGAGCATAATCAGCCGCAGCTCCCGGCATATCTGCTTGCGCTGTCGAGGGGAAACGTCACCGGCAAGGCAAAAACCGCGGGTAACTGCGGGGCGGGCTTTATCGAACTTAGCTCACCGGCAAACATGAAACACCACATCGTCTTCAACCCGGTCGAGGAACACGGCGCCTTTCTCGAAGACTGGGAAAAAGAAGTTTGCGCCGCGCTGAATTCCATCTTTGCCGGAGACCTGTCGCCACGCTGGCTCAAGGAAGGCAGGCCCTGTGAAGAGCATTGCGAATTCAAAGGCGTTTGCGGGTCCGCCCAACAAGCCCTTTAAGGCATATAGGTCCTGTAAGTCGTGCAGGTTCTATGCAACCTATCCCAAAGAAGGAGGCCCAAATGAACGGAATGCTCGCTTTTGCCTTTTTCACCGCAGCTGTTTTACTTATGGCGATCCCCATGCAGGCGGAGGCTGCGATGGAGCTTTCATCTCCCGCCTTCAAGGACGAGGGCGCCATACCGAGCCTGTACGCGCGACCTGCCGCCGGGGGGCGCAACGTTTCCCTTCCTTTGAAATGGACCGGCGCTCCTGAAGGGACCAGGTCATTCGCGCTCTCCATCGTGGACCAGCACCCGGTTGCGAGAAAGTGGGTGCATTGGATGGTGCTAAATATCCCCGCAGAAGTGTCCTCACTCAATGAGGGCGCTTCCGGCAGGAACATGCCGGCAGGAGCGATTGAGATCGGCAATTCGTTTGGCACGGTTGGATACGGCGGACCACAGCCTCCGAAGGGTACGGGTGTGCACCGGTATGTTGTAACCATCTACGCCCTGAAAGACGCCAGGCTTAACCTTAAAATAGATGCAACTCTGGCTGACTTTCAGGACGCAATAAAGGCAAAGACGCTCGGGCAGGCTTCAATCACCGGTCTTTTTGAGCAATAGAATTTCAGCTAGAGCAACTTCTCAATCGAACTCAACAGCTTGTCCCAGCTCAAAGGTTTGGCCAGCATCAGGTCCACGCCTCGGCTGGCGAGGTCGGCGTCTTCATATTGCGCACCCCACCCGGTTATCATCACCACCGGCAATTTGGGATTTTTTTCCTTGGCGCGCCGCGCTATTTCCCAGCCGCTTATCACCGGCATCCCGAGGTCGGTCAAAACCAGATCGAAATCGCTCGAATCTATAAGCTCAAGCGCCTTTTCGCCGTCAGTCACCGCCACGACCCGGTGCCCCTTGAAGCGCAGCATATCCCTAAGCAGGTTCAGTATTTCAGGATCATCTTCGACCAGCAGCAAGCGATATACATTTGTTTCTTCGCCTGCCTTCATAACAATATGCGCTCTCGCTGCCTCAGCCTTCGGGAGCTTGATGATAAAGGTGGTGCCTTTGCCCGGCTTGCT
>Ga0187771_10000332_pt1 | contig 28027 bp, 22 predicted proteins | sample 0116_SJ02_MP15_1_FD_133139 | JGI IMG/M metagenome (GOLD analysis project Ga0187771, IMG submission 133139) | Tropical peat soil microbial communities from peatlands in Department of Meta, Colombia - 0116_SJ02_MP15_10_MG | ecosystem: Environmental > Terrestrial > Soil > Wetlands > Peat | place... | reverse complement strand
GCAGACGCAAGTCCCAATGATGCTGCAAGTATCCGCGAGCGTAGGTGCATGCGGTTTGGGCCCACTCCGGAACCCCGACGCGGCGGCCGGCAAGATCCTTGGGTTCACGAATTCCGGCGCCGTTACGGACGAAAATCGCGGACTGGCGGAACACGCGCGAAGGAAAGACGGGGATGGCGCGAAAGGGGGCCGCGCCGGCCGCCACGAGCGACACATACTTGCCGAGCGCGAATTCCGAAACATCGAATTCGCCGAAGTGCAGCATGCGGAAGAAGACTTCCTCCACCGGCAATTGCAGCGCGGTGAGTTCGATTCCCTCCGGGCGCACACGTCCGCGCAACAAATCGCTGATGTGATCGAAATAGGTGACCGCCATGGTCAGCGGAAGGTCAGGCAAAGCGTGCTCCTCGCGCGTTCCGCGCTTAGTTCGTCGTAATTGACTTTATCAGAACGACGGGGCCTGAAGTCCGCTTCGGGCGTGCTGTCAAGGTTGTGGAGAGGGAGCCGCTAACAGGCGGCCATCAGCCGTTCTTTCAGCGTGGCTTGCATTTCTTCCGACAGCTTGCGGCCGTTCTGAGCCACGTAAAAGACGTCAATGGCGCGATGGCCTTTGGTGTCGATCAGCACGACGTCGATATTGCAGGACGCCGTCGAGAACACGGTAGCCAGACTGTACAGCAAACCAGGACGGTCATCGGCGTTGATCTCCACCAGGGTCGCGGTGTCACAGGCCTGGGAGTCGAAGCCCACGGTCGGAGGCGTGCCGTGACGCTTCGCATCCGCCTGCGGGCGATTGCGCAGCAGCCGCTGCACGTCGGTTTTGCCGACGGCGACCTTGCGGATCAGATCCTGCAAGCGGTCCGCCTCGCTGGGGTTCAGATCGAGCGTCCGTTTCGGATCGGCAAACACGAAGGTGTCGAGAATGCTCCCTTTCGCATTGGAAAACGCCTCCGCTTTCAGGATGTCCAGACCAAAACTGGAGAGAGCCCCGGCGAGAGAGGCAAACAGAAACGGCATGTCCCGCGCAACAATGGTCAGCCGGTAGGCGCCTTCGGCCCGCTCGAGCTTCAGCGCGACACCGGTGGGACGGCTGGCTTGATACAAGCCCAGGTGCAGCTCGATCTCAGCGGGCGAATGCGTGCGCAGGTAACGCATCGGAAAGCCCTTGATAAAGTCGGCCTGCTCGGGAAGTTCGCTCGGAATCTCGTGGATGCGGTCGGTTTCGAGTTCGTGCGTCAGCTCGCGCTGCGTCACGCTGAAGACACGCCAAAGCTGTTCCAGACGCCACGGCGTCATCGCGCCAGGGTTCACGGCGGAAATATCGGCATAGGTCATCACCGCGAGCAGCTTCAATTGCTCGATGGTGCCCACTTTGTCAGCCACGGAGCGCGCCGTGGCCGGATCGCCGAGATCCCGCGTAGTCATGACTTCGGAAAGCACCAGGTGATTGGCAATGAGAAATTCAACCGCGCTTTGTTCCTCGGCCGGCATCTGGAGCCGCCTCATCGCTGCCTGGGCCCACTCCACGGAAATGCGCGAGTGGTCTCCGCTGAATGCGCCCTTGCCGATATCGTGGAACAGCAAAGCGAACAAGAGAACGCCGGGGTTATCGATTTCCGCCAGAAGCCCCGCGAACGGGGCGAGCGCCGGGTCGGTCGTGTTTCGAAGCTGCGCGACGCGCTCGACGGCGACCAGGGTATGCTCGTCCACCGTATAGCGGTGATAGAAATCGCGCACCACCAGGCTGACGATGCTTTCCCATTCCGGAAACAGCACCTGCATGTAGCCCGTGTCCTGGACCACGCGCAATGCCAGCAGCGCATGCGGCAGCGTCAGAATGGTCTTGAAGGTCTTCCACAGCGGGCGCGGCGCGGCGCACCAGTGCACGAACGACGAGCGAGCTGCTTCCAGCCGCCGCTCGGTTTCGGCTGCCGCGGGAATCCCGTGGCGGGCAATGAACTCGAGCAAACGGAAAACGATTTCTGGATCGCTTTCGAGCAGCGCCGGCGTGCGCAGAAAGACCCGTTCGCGAAGGACGCTGAACTCGTTGTTGGACAGGCGTGAGCGCCAATCCCGGAAGCTGGTCAGCAGCGAACTCCCATCCCGCTCGCAGGCGTCGAGGGTGCGCTGCGCTTCGCGGGAAATGATGCGGGCGTTGCGGAAATACTCGCGCATCCACAGCGGAGGCGTCTTCACCTGCGTGAAGGGCTGCTCGGTGATGCTCTCCTGCGCCTCGAAGTTCAAAATGTTGCGGTCGCGTCCGGCTTGATAGTGCAGGAAACAACGCAGCGAGCCCAGAAACGCCGCCGCCGATTCGAGCGCCGTCTCGCTGCGCTGCTCCGGACGCAGCCGAGCGAGCCAGTTAATGAAGTGTAGATCGCGCAGCCCGCCGGGGGTTTCCTTGACGTCGGGCTCCAGGTGAAACAGCGTGTCCTGAAATTTGGAATGCCGGGTCCGCGTCAGTTCGCAGAGGTGAAGGCCGAGCTTTTGGCCGTGCTTGGCGAGAAACGCCGGGAACCGGCTCTCCAGTTTAGCGAACACATCATGGTCCCCGGCCAGGAAACGGCGGTCCAAAAGACTGATATTCAGCTCGATGTTTTGCTCATGTACTTCCAGGCAATCGTTCACCGTGTGCACGGAGTGACTGAGACGCATGCCCGCGTCCCACAGCAGGCGGACGAAGCTCGAAAGCGAATCCTTGAGGCGGCCGGACAACGTTTCGCTATCCAGCAGGATCAGGATGTCGATGTCGGAATAAGGAAACAGCTCGCGGCGTCCGAACCCGCCGACGGCCAACATGGCCGCGCCTTTGGGGAATGCGGCCGCCAGCGTCGCGCCGAAGGCTTCCGTCGCAAGCCTGTCGATGACGGCGGTCAAACCGGAGTGCACGGCCGCCGCGTTCCCGGTCATGAAAAATTCGCTCTGGATCCGCTGCCATTCCGCGCTGGAATGCAATTTGTCGAGGCTCCCCGACGACGTAGCTGGAGTCGCCGGTCCAGAGGTAATTCCCATCTTGTCTCCCGGTCTTCAGTATCCCTTAACGCCCAGGCCGGCGGAAGTAAATCTCTGTCTATAGGGTCAATTGAAAATATCTATAGAGAAATCTGTGCGGATGATGGCTGGCGACGGAGCACGCTCGCCGCAGTTCGTCCACTTCCGAGGGGACTTTAGACCCTGCCGCGATATGATGAAGGACGCACTCATGTTTACTCAGGAACAGATCGATCAGGCGGCTCGTCAGTTTGTGGAGGCGCGGCGAAGCGGGATTCCGGGGCCGCGTCTTCCGGAATCGTGCCGTCCGCCCGATGCCAACGCTTCGATCGCGATCCAGTACAGGACGCTGGAGCTGCTGGGCGAGAAAATCGGCGGCTGGAAGTGCGGTATTCCGACGCCCAACGGGGTGATGCTCGCGCCAATTACGGCGTCCACGGTGACGTGCACGTCTCCGGCGCCTTTTCCCGGAAAAAAGACGATCATCGAGCCCGAAATCGCGTTTGTGGTGGGGCGCGACCTCGCTCCGCGCGATACTGCATACACGGATGAGGAGATTCGGGCGGCGATCCGGGAGGCCCGTTTTTGCCTGGAGCTGATCAATACGCGCTTTGCCAACAAGGGCGACGCGAGCTTCCTCGAAATCCTGGCGGATTGCTTCAACAACTGGGGCCTGTTTGTCGGCCCCGTCGTGCCGGATGCGCTCACGCGGCCGCTCGAGAAGCTGCGTGCCAAGATCACCACTTCGGAAGCGACGATTTTCGACGACGTTCGCGCTCATCCCAGCGGGCACCCTCTGGCATCGTTCACCTGGCTGGTGCGCTATCTGAATGGCCGCGGCGAAGCGCTGAAGGCCGGCGAGATCGTCACCACGGGCTCTTACGCGGGCATCGTCGATGTTCCCGCTGGCCAGCCCGTACGGGTAGAGCTGGAAGGCATCGGAGTGATCGAGACTGTTCTTAAATCTGCCCAGGTGCTTTGAGGGACACATCGAACGTGGCGCTGCTCAATCGCGGCGATGAGCGCGCCGCTGGCGGGTAAACTTTCCCGGCCGACCGCGGTAAAGCTTACGCTTTGGTTCGCGGCGCTTTCGATAAGCCTTCGTAAATCAATACATTGAAGATTGGTCCGGAACCTGCAACCTCCCGCACGGCGGGCCGGGAACGGCCCCAAGGGCGGCCCGAAAAAGGCCCGCTTAAGGAGAAGATAATGCCGGACAATTCGCTTCACTCCGCGCCGGAACTGCCGGAGCATTCCCCCAAGAATCACTCGTTCATCATCGCGGGTTTAGCCGTGGGGCTGGCCGTCGCATTGGGGAGCGACGCTTACCTGGTGATGCGTGCGCGCAGTCTCCAGCAGGACATCGTCAATGTGGAAGCCGGCGCGAATGCGCAGATCTCGAAATTGAGCGAGGCCACGGCGGCCCGCCTGGAGGAACAGCAGAAGCAGTGGAGCGACGACGTCGCTCAAAAAGTGAAGAGCGCGAACGACAATGCCGCCGCGGCGATTCGCCACGCGCGCGCCGAGACCGACCGGAAAACCGAAGAGCTGAGCCACCAGATCGCCGACGCGCATACCGAGGTCGCAAGTAACGCAACCGAACTGACCGCGCTCAAAGACACGACGAACTCCAAGTTTACCGAGGTATCCACGGACGTGGACCACGTCAAAGCGAACGTCGAAAACGTGAAAAGCGCCGCGGCCGCAACGCAGACGCAACTCGACGTCACCGCGACGGAGCTAAAACGCGTGGTGGGCGACATGGGCGTGATGAGCGGACTGATCGCGACGAATTCCAAGGATCTGGAAGTTCTGCGCGCCCTGGGTGAGCGCAACTACTTCGAGTTCAGCCTGAGCAAGGGCAATCCGCAAAAGGTCGGCGACATCCTGCTGACGTTGCGGAAATCAGACGCCAAGCGGAATCGCTTTACGGTCGACGTCTTCGCCGATGACCGGCACGTAGAGAAGAAAGACAGGACGGTCAACGAACCGGTCCAGCTCTATGTGGGCGGCGGCACGCAGCCCTATGAAATCGTGGTGAACCAGGTGAAGAAAGACCAGGTTTCCGGTTACCTGGCGACCCCCAAGATGAGGCTTGCTCGCCGCTAATCTCGTTTCATATTCCGGGTTGGCGGGCGGAAGCGCGCACTGTGCATGGCGGTGCGCGCTTCTTTTTTGTGCGTCTGCGCGTGGCGGCCGCTAACTGATAAAGCCCTTCCAGGTGACACCGCACTCATCGCGCAACGTCAGTGAGACGTTGTCGGAAACGCCGGTGAGCGAACGGCCGTTACGGTCGCGGAAGCGATACATGACGCTGTTGTCGTCGGTGCGCGAGGCCGAACCCATCCACTCGTTACCGTATTCGTCCCTGAGTCTGATATGTTCGCCGTACCCGTAGCCGGAGACGCGCGTCTTGGTCCGTTCTTCCTCGAGATGGAAGAATCCTCCCGGAATCCTTTCGCGAGTTTTGAAACGGCGCCGCATCGCAATCTGATTGTCGGCCGGATGGCGTTGTTTTGCGATAGGGCGAACGCAGTAATCGGCTCCGGTGCGCACCCTTACACGGGAATGAGCATAGCCAGGCGAGCCGGCCGCGTATCGGATGTTCGCGAACCGCAAACCAGTCGCCCGCGCGAGTTTTCGGCAATGGGCGCTCGGCCTGTAGTACACTGAAGATTCTGGAAGTGTTCTTGTTGTGGAAGTTCCCCGGAACTTTTGGCGCAATGAACCTTTTCAGGCCGGCGGCGGCCTTCGTTCTGGCCACGCTCGCAAATGCGCCCGTAGCTCAGTTGGATAGAGCGTCTGGCTACGAACCAGAAGGTCGGGTGTTCGAATCACTCCGGGCGCACCACTTACTCCCCTGTTATTAGATAGTTACGGCGATGCTGGCGATGAGAGGCAAGACGCCTTGCATCGGACTGTGCCCAGAACTGTGCCCCTCCCCAGCGGCGGGCACGATCACCGCGAGCAACCGGGCTCGGGGGCGTTCCGCGTCCCTCCGCCGATGAGCGTCGCTGTCGTGGGATTCGTTGCCGTTACGGTGCAGGCGCCCGGGATGTTGTTCGCAAAGCGATATTGGTAACAGCTATAGCCGCCTCGTGATTGACACCACCGATTTGAATTGATAAATTCCCTCTGATCCGAAACTTTGAGGAGGCTCTCGTCATGCAAGCTGCGAGAATTGGTTGGCTGGCCGTCGTGCTTCTCATGGCGTCCGCAGTGTTGTTCGGACATCATGGCTCGAATCCAAATTACCGTTGGGACAAGACGATCACGGTGAGCGGCACAGTCACAGAATTTTCTTTTGTATACCCGCACGTTTCGCTTTATTTCGATGTGAAAGATGACAAAGGAAACGTGGAGCACTGGTCCTCGGAGCTGGGACCGACGCCAATCATGATGCGGAACTGGGGCGTCGGCTGGAGCCGCACCGCGATCAAGCCTGGTGACCAGATCACGCTCACCTGCAATCCCACCAAAGTTCCCAGCACGGTCTGCCAGGGAAAAAAGATCATCGTGAATGGCAAGGAGATGCCACTGAGCGATCCCAAAGGTGCCGGCCAGGCCAAGGAATAACTCTGTGGGATTGGAGACCGAAAACATGAAAAATATCCTGAGCGGATGGCTTGCCGCCGCGCTTATCTTTCCCGCGGCTGCGGTCGCGCAAAATACGCCACGGGCAGCGAAGGCAGCAGCCGCCTTCGATCCGCGTGACATCTCGGGGGTTTGGTATCGTACCAGTTCGATTCAGACGTTTAGCAACGTGTACAACGTGCAGCCGGATCTTCCTCCCAACCTTCAGGGCGCGCGCGGACGCGGGTCGGTATTTCAAGAGGCGCCTTTCACGCCGGCCGGCAGAGCGGCCTTAGAGAAGAACAAGCCTGGATACGGACCCAGGGTAGTTCCTCCCGCTTTCGGAAACGATCCCATGGGCACTTGCGATCCGCTTGGGATACCGCGGAACCTCAACGCGGAGGTCGAATCGTCGCACCGGACTTGGCAGATCGTGCAAACGAAGGACAGGATGTTTCAATTTTTCCAGTGGCATCACGATTTCCGCGTGGTGTGGGCCGATGGCCGATCCTTGCCTAAAACCGACGATTTGGACCCTACGCCGAATGGTTACTCCGTTGGCCATTGGGACGCCAACACGTTTGTGGTCGATTCCATTGGATTCGACGCCCGGACTTGGCTCGATAAATTCGGCTACCCGCATACCGAGCAAATGAAGTTGCAGGAGCGCTATCGCCGTTTGGACGATGACACGCTCGAGCTGGTGATGACGCTCACGGATCCGGAATACTATTCGCGCCCATGGGTGAGCGATACAAAAATCTTCAAGCTGAACGCCTCACCCATTAAAGAATTCCCGGTCGGCGAACCATTCATCAAGAACTGGGATCAACAGGTTTATTGCCGTCCTTCGGAAGAGTACAAGTTCAACGAGAAGGTCAGGGATGCTGGTGCGGGCAAGAGTGGCGTCCGGTAAAGCTACGGGTGATTAAGCACGGAAAGTGCGTTCTCGATCCCCTGACGCATATGCGGTTTACTCTGCTGAGCACACCTGCTCGCTTGTTGATTCACTCCGGGCGCACCCTTCACTTCCCTTGCATTAGTTCGTGAAGCGCGGATGGCTGACTCTCGCCGCACGACAGGCTTTTTGTGCACTTATGGCCCATGCTAGTATACATAGGCTTGGTAAGCGCGCCTTGGATCGCTCAAAGTCGGGCGCCGGAGAAGCTAGGAGATCTGACGATGAAATTGGCGAAAGGGCCGTTGCTTCTTACGTTGGCGTCGGTGGCGGCCTGGGCCCAGGTCAACGCAGGCGAACAGAAACCCGAAGCCAGCCTGCCCTTCAACATGACCACGGTGGCTACGTTTGAACTGCCCTGGCGGCTGGCTTTCCTGCCCGATGGTCGCATGCTGATCACCGAAAAGGTCGGGCCCGTTTGGCTGGTGTCTCAGAAGGGAGAGAAGATCCCAGTGGGCAATACGCCCCCAGTCTATTGGCAGAACCAGAACGGCATGCTAGGCGTCTTCGTCTCGCCCCGTTACGCCACGGACCAGAGTATCTATCTCACCTATGTTGAGCCGGGTGACTATGGCGGCGGCCTCGCCCTCGCCCGCGCCAAGCTGAACGCCACCGCGACCTCGGCGAAACTGGAAAACTTCGAGGTGTTGTGGCGCCAGATGCCCAAGGGCAAAGGCGGCCAGGCAGGTGCGCAGATCGCCTTCTCGCCCGACGGCCAATATCTGTTCCTCACCGTTGGCGACCGCCAGCGCATGACCCCCGCCCAGGATCCCGACCAGCCCGAAGGCAAGATCCTGCGCCTGACGCTAGATGGCAAACCCGCCCCCGGCAATCCCAACTTCGGCAAAACCGGTGCTGCCACCATTCCCCTGATCGATCCGCCCAGTGACACCGAAGCCGCCAAGAGCGCGAAGGTTGTGAGCACTTACACGTTTCCCGCGGAGAACCTGACGCCGGCGGAAACTTGGGCCAGCGGCTTCCGCACGCCCTACGGCATGGCCTTTTCGCCCACCGGCGAATTATGGGAGGTCGAGCATGGCCCGCGCGGCGGCGACGAGCTGAACCTGATCGAAAAGGGCAAGAATTATGGCTGGCCGCTCGTCTCCTATGGAGAGAACTATAACGGCGTGCCCATTCCCAAGCCCGAGACGCGGCCGGACCTGGCGAAGCCGGTGCTTTATTGGGTGCCGGTGATCGCGCCGGGCAATTTGATGTTCTACCATGGCACGCAGACCTTCCCGCAATGGAACGGCAACGGCTTCATCAGCGGCCTGGCGAGCACGTCGCTTAGCCGCATCATCTTTGACGGCCATGGCGGCGCCAAGCCCGCCGAGCGCTGGAACGTGGGCCACCGCATCCGCGACGTGGAGGAAGGCCCCGATGGCTCGCTATGGATGCTGGAAGACGCCAATCCCGGCGCCCTGCTCCATGTGACACCCAAGTGATCGCTTCGCGGTCGAACCGTCGGGCCAGACGACTGAGGGGTTCACATTCCCTGGGCAACTTCACCGGCATGCTCCATCTCGCCTGGCCCTGATCCTGCAGCGCCATTTGTGAGATGAGTTCTAGCCTCTAAACCCTATTTCGTCTTGCCGATCGCTCTTTCCTCAAGCTCGCGGGCCGCTCCTTGATCCGCGGGAATGCAACGGTCCTCGACGATTCCAGACCAGTTGGCCAGCGACATCGCTTCTTTCGGGATCAAAGCCCACACCTTGGTGCTCGAATGCCACGGACGGGTGTAGGTCAAAGGATCAGTGAGCGTCAAATTGACGCGCAGCCGGTTGGGGGTCGGGCGTTCGTAGCGCTCCTCGAAGACCGCCTGGTCGCTGATGGGATAGCCGAATGCGTCCACCCATTGATGGTCGTCCAAGCCTACGGTTTTCACCACCAGCGTATCGCCTTCCCAATGGCCGATCGAATAGCCGTTGTAGCGCGGCAGGTAGTCCTCTACCTTGGGCGCTCCTCGTCCGTCGGTCCAGATTTCGCGGTTGTCCCAGGTCCATTCGAATCTCTGGATGAGGACCTCTTTGTTTTGGACAATGTGCATGGCCGCGTTGCCGCCCGAGAACACCACCAGGCGCATCGCGCCCAGCGGCTCGCAGCGCTCTTCCGGATCGTTGCCGAGGCCCGGCGGGACCGCCTTGCGATAGCCTTCGGCGACGTTCGGGTGCGCGAGCGCTTCCTTGCTTCCCGCTTCCCAGCCCTTGGAGGGATGATTCATGTCGAATTTCTTTTGTCCTGCGGGCGTGAGCGGCGGAATGTCGCCGAACCAGCCGTAGGAAACCGGCCCGTTGTCGCGGCACTCGGGGCAGGCGGGCTGGTTGAACGGCAGGGGATTGCGCGCCCACAGGCCGTTGAAATCGTGCTTATCGTACGGGCGAGTGTCCTTATCCGAGGGCCCGGCGTTGTCGCCACTGCTATTGCGAGCCATCCTCGCCGCATTCTGCGCCACCGCGCTGTTCACGAGCAGGAACGCGGGAACGGCCGTGAGCGCAAGCACCCCCACGGCGCGCCGAGAGAATCGCGCCACACCGCTGTTGTTGGTCATATGTTTCTTCCCCTGGTTCTTCCCTTACTTTCCGCCGTCTCTGCCGGGTTGGTAGCCGCCGGGAACGCCGTCCAGATCGACGGCCGTGATCTCCGTGCGCTCACCAACAAGGTTTTCGCCCTTTTCATTCTCAATTTTCATCACAACGCCAACGAATCCGCCGGCCCGCGCGGTGGCGACGTAGAGCTTCACTTTGGTTCCAGGCTTCAAAGCCTCCACGCTCCGGCTCTTGGTCCAGCCGGCGCGCGCAAGTTGCGATGGATTGTTCGATCCCTCGGCGACCCAACGCTCGACGTTGCCGTTTCTATCCGTCCGTTCGAACGTCATCGAAGGATGCGGATTAATATAGTTGAATTCGACGATCGTAGCCCAGGTCGACCAGACATGCGCGGTGTCGTAGGAAAGGGCGGTGCCGTGGTGCGCCCAAACCGGGGCGGAGACGAAAAGCAAAAAGGCGATCAACGCGAATAATTTTGTAAAGTGGTTTCGCATGGAGAAAAGTCTATGACGTACCGGTTTCGATGTCAAAGGTACGCAGTCGCAGAAGAATTGTCGTGCGTCCGCCTGTAGGTAAATTGGTCCCAACGGGATTGCGTAGCCGGCGACGCCGCCGGAATTCACCAGTTGCGCGCAACCCCTACGCAACGCGCTTCCGAGGCCGCCGGACGTTTGGATCTCTTTGTTCGCGACCTCGCGGCGATTTGACGTTCCCGGGCGCTCCGTGAGGATGCCTAGTAGGCTGTCCCTGAGAGATCGCTAGCGCCGGTCCGCACGCTGACGCGTGGCGGTTCTGTTCCGAACGCAGAACCGCGAATGTGAACGAGCGGGCAATCTGCTATCGATTGAGCGCGGACAGACCACTAGTGATCGTCGCCGAAGGAAATGCTCGTTTCGGCCGTAAATTTCTTGTAGTTTCGGAAATCGATCACATTCCGCGAGCAATCGCCGGTTCCGCGGCGGCAACTGAGCGCCTCGGAATGCGCCGGCAACAGATACTTCATCTCTCCGATCAGCACGTAATCGTAGTCCACGGCCGATTCGACCGTGTCCAAGGGAAAACTGCGCGGTATTTTTTCCGCGGCGATCTCGATCCTCAACACACGCGAGGTAGCCTTGTCGATCCAAATCGTGCCGGAGTATGCCGGCGAGTATGATTCTGAGTTGGCATGCACATCCCAGTGGGAGTTTCGCTGCTCCACGGAGAAATCGTAACGGTAAGCCGGGCGATTCACGATGGTCGTCGAGCGCTTGTTGTGAAAGTCCGCGTCCGTGTCCGTCGAAAGAATGTCCTGTTGGAAGCTGGCGAACTCGCCGGTGGACCACGCGCCGGTTCTTTCCACCGCTTCTCTCGGCGGCCGCCTGTTGACCAAGACGTTCTTGTAGCTTTCCTTGCCTCCCTCGGAGACTACGTCTGCCGTGACAGTGTCGATCGCCTGCCAGGACGTCCTGCCTCCACGTGCGGCGGTCGTCGCGTAGCGCGTCGTGTATTGCTTCACGACGTAGTTGGGAAGCGTTTCGCTAAACGAAAAGGCCTCTTCGCGCGCCTGCGAGATGATGGGGTCCTCATCGCTGACTCGCGCATAACCCCGGCGGGGGACGTCCGGCCCATTGTCAATCGCCTGCGGAGCGTCGGGCACACGCGTCACGCCGTTGACATCCTCGGCGTGGAGCGAAGGGCGCGAGTCGGCTACCGTGGCGGGCCCGGAGTCCGTTGAGGAACTCGAAGCAGCGTTTGTGCTCGACGGTCTGCGGCGCTGAAGCGTAGGCTGTCCCGCATCATCGGCGTCGAGGGGCGGCGACGGAGGAGTCACGCTTGTCGCCGAGCCGCGTGAGGGGGGTGTGGTCGGCTGCGCCGAACCGCTCGTGCTGTTGGACGCGGCGCTGCCGTTGCCCGAATCGGGAGGATTCGCCCGCTTCAGTCTCGGGCGATCGTCGTCGCCGGTATCGGATGACGAACTGGACGTCCGCGACCGGTCATCCGCCGCGTTCGGCTTGATCATGGCGACTTTCACGGCGCGATAGTTTCCGCTATCGTCCTGCGCGGCATCCACACTGACCTCGTCGCCCACCTGAATATCGGTGCGGCGAGCCGTTCCAGACGAGCGCGGCGTGCTGTTATCGGCGTCCGATTGCGTCTTGAAATAACGTGTGGAACTGAACAGGGAAATGGCGACGACGCGCCTGTCGTCGTCCTCTATATCGATTTCCGAAGTGGATAGCTTGCGCACCAGACCGGTAAAATTCTGGGTCGGCTGGTTATCCGGATTCGTGCGTGTGCGGCGTCCCCCGGGAAACGGCAGAGGGATCCCCCCGCCGGATGGATATTGGCCCGGGTATCCGCCGGGATAAATGATCTGGCCGAAGCTGCATTCGGCGGCCAGAAGCAGGAGGGCCAGCGACGAAACCGCAGTGTAGGACATACTTCGAGACGCCTCGCCAAAAGTATACCCCTTGCGGCGGGAAGCTTCCAGCGTCAGGACCGATAAAACGCCGCGATGGCGTCGGCCACGCGGTCCAGTTCTGGTTCCGCGAGCTCGGGATAGATCGGCAGCGAAAGGACCTCGTGCGCATAGCGCTCGCTCACGGGGAAGTCGCCGGCGCGGTAGCCCAGATCGGCGAAGCATTTCTGCAAGTGCAGCGGCAGGGGGTAATAGATTTCGGTGCCGATACCCTCCGCGGTGAGCGCGTGGCGCAGCTCGTCGCGGCGCTGGCACCGGAGCGTGTACTGATTGTAAATATGCCGTGTCTGATACGGCGCCGCGGCTGGCGTAACCACCGGAACTTCATCCGGCGCACCGAGTTCCTGAAATCTGCGCGTGTAATGCGCCGCGTTGCGCTGGCGGCCCTCGGTCCAGCCGTCCAGGTATTGAAGCTTGACCCGCAAAACCGCGGCTTGCAGGGCATCGAGCCTGGAGTTCAAACCCACCCAATCGTACACATATTTCGTCTGGCTGCCGTGAACGCGCAGGGCGCGCAAGCGCTCCGCTAGGCGGTCGTCGTTGGCGGTGACCATTCCGCCGTCGCCGAACGCGCCAAGATTCTTGCTCGGGAAAAAGCTGAAGCAGCCGAGTTCGGCGAGCCCTCCCGCGCGCCGGCCTTTATACTCCGAGCCGATCGCCTGGGCCGCATCTTCAATCACCGCGATTCCCTTGGTGCGAGCCAGCTCCAGGATGGCGTCCATATCCGCGCATCCTCCGTAAAGGTGCACGGGGAGAATCGCGCGCGCCTTGGGATGCCGTTTGAGAACGAATTCGAGCTGTCCGGCATCCATATTAAATGTCCCGGGCTCGATATCGACAAACACCGGCTTTGCCCCCGCGTGCACGATCGCCCCGGCGGTGGCGAAAAAGGTGAAAGGAACCGTGACGACTTCATCGCCCGGTCCGATTTCCAGCGCCAGCAGCGCGAGCAGTAAAGCGTCTGAGCCGGAAGCGCAACCCACGGCATGACGGACCCCGCAGTATTCCGCCGCGCGCGCCTCAAAAGCCTGGACCTCCTCGCCCAGGATGAAATATTGCGAATCCAGGACGCGCTCAATCGCCCGGCCTACCTCGTGCCTGAATGCGGCGTATTGCTTGCGGAGATCGAGCAGAGGGATGGGCGCCTCTTTCGGTTTTTTGGCGGTTTTCATTTCGCTGGCGATCAGAGGATGAGCCAAACTCCAGTGTATCCCGTTGTTCCGTACGGCTAGGTGCGGGAATTTTACTCAAGGCCTCGGTTAGGGTTCCGATAAGCCACGTGATACGAAACCGGGAAGGGAATTCCGGTTACTTTTCAAGGAGAGAAAACACAGTGTCGTTCTACATCAACACGAACATCGCCAGTCTTCAGGCGCAAACCTACCTGAACCAGACGAACAACAGCCTCAACCAGACGATTCAGGAAGTCACTTCAGGTCTCCGGATTGTGAACTCCGGCGACGATGCGGCCGGCCTCGCGGTGGCCAACCAATACCGCTCCAACGAAGCCGTTTTGACGCAAGGTATTCAGAATGCGACCGACGGTTTGAACCAGTTGCAGATCGCCGACGGCGGCATCAGCAACATCTCGCAGCTTCTGGATCGCGCCAGCACGCTGGCGACGGAATCGGCATCAGGAACGTTCACCGGCAATCGCTCGACGCTGAACGCCGAATTCCAGAGTGTCATCGGTGAAATCAACCGGCAGGCGCAGTCCATCGGTTTGAACGTTGGCGGAACGTTCGCCAAGAACCTGAGCGTGTTCATCGGGGGAGGCCAGGCTTCGAACGGAATTAGCGCCGCGCAGAACGGATCGATCAGTCTGAACCTGGGCACGGCGACGGTGGATGCGCAGAGCCTGGGGCTGACCGGCGTGCAAGCGATCGGCGTGGCCGGAACGGATATTGGCGCGGGTTCGGCAAACACCAGCCTTTCGGCGATTCTGGCTAATACCGCCAACACCGCCACCGAAGCGACACCCGGATACACCGCGTTCAAGTTGGTCGGGCCCGGCTTCGGCGGCAATGGCGTGACGATCAGCGTAAACACGGCCAATTTGGGCGGCACGTCTGATTTGGTTTCGGCGCTCAACGCGGCCATTAGCGCCGCGGCCAACGGCGGCACGCAACAGGACACGGCTTTGAAGAATGCCGATATTACGGCTTCCATCAGCACGGACTCCACCGGCAAACAGCAGTTGGCGTTCAGTTCCTCGAACGCGGCCTTCCAGGTGGTCGCCGGCGACCAGGTCGCCAACGCGCTGCTGGGCAATTTCGCGCAGAACGCAGCGGCCGTCAGCTCCGATACCAATCCCTACGTGAACACCAGCACCAACGACTCGCTGACCATTTCGATCGACGGCACCTCGCTCGGCGCGATCAACGTGACCTCGGGTCCGAGCACGTCCAAGGGGCAGATTGCCGACGACTTGAACGCCAATTCCGCCTTCAATCAGGTGGCCACGGCGTATTTGCAGGGCAATCAATTGGTGATTCAGAGCAAGAACACGGGCTCGACTTCAGCCGTGCAGGTGACCGGCGCGCTGGCGACGTCGCTCGGATTTTCGAGCACCGCTTCGACGGCGGGACCGGCCTCGACCGGCGCTTCGCTCAACGTGCACGTGCAAGGCGCGGGTGTAGTGGCGGCGGGAGCCAATGCCATCGGCAGCGATGCGGGCGCTACGGCGACCATCGGCGCCACCAATGACAAGCTGTACCTCACGGTCGGCTCAAGCGGCGCGCAGACCTTGACGCTCACCAATGGAACCGACTTGACCAAGCAGGATATCGCCAACGACATCAACACGCAGATCGCCAACAACGGCAACTTCACGGGCGCCAACGCCGTGACGGCCAGCGTCGTCAACAACCAGATCGTGCTGACGGCAGCCGCGGCCGGATCGAACGTGGTGATCGCCGGTGGCGCCAACAACGTGAATTCGACCCTCGGCTTCACGGCGGCGACTTACAGCAATCACACCGCGACCACCAGCGACAACATTACCTTGCAGTTCACCGGCGGCGGCTTGACCAGTCCGGTGGACGTCAGCCTTCCGGCGACGACAGCCGGCACGACGACCAGCGCCGATGTGCTGGCGAACTTGCAGACCGCGATCGCCTCCAATTCATCTTTGCAGGCGGCGGGCATCACGCTTTCGACGGCGGCGGTGGGCAACAACCTGGTGTTCACCGACAGCAACGGCCAGCAGTTCCAAGTGGCAGCGACCGGAGACAGCACGAATCTGCTCGGACTCGGCAGCTTTGCTTCGGGAGCAGACGGGGCCGTCAATTACACGTCGATCACCGCCGGTAGCGCTTATTCCACCAGCGGGTCGGCCGGGACGGCGACCTTCCAGGTCTCGCTCGGCGGGAATGCCTCCAGCGCCAATACGTTCTCGGCGAACCTGTCGGGCGGTGACGCCACGTCGGCAGCCACCACCGGTACGGCCGTCCTTACGGGAGCCGCCGATAGCCTGGCCGGATCGGCGGGCCCGGCCGCGGCGATCGTGATCCGCGTGGACGGCGGCGCGTCGCAGAGCATCACGCTCGGCAACAGCGCAACCGAAACGGCCACGCAGATTTTGACCGCCATCAACAGCGGCCTCAACGGCGCCACGGCCTCGCTCAACTCCAGCGGCCATTTGGTGATCACTTCGAACAGCAAAGGCGCCGACAGCAGCATTGAAATCGGAAGCGCCAGCGACGCCGGATTGCTCACCGCTCTTGGCCTAACCGCCAGCAGCGTGAGTAACGGCACGAATGCCAGCGAGACCAACGTGTTGCAACAGCTCAACAACTCCATCGCCTCCAATTCCACGCTGGTGGCAGCGGGAATCCAGGCCGTGGACAATGGCGGGAGTATCGAAATCAAGTCCAGCAACGGAACCGATTTCCGCCTGGCCTCTACTGGTTCCGGCAACGTCGGTTTCGGCAACTATGGAACCACGTTCACCGGAAATGCGCAGGGAGCGGTTCCAGCCACTTCGCCGTACTTCAATTCGCAGGGCGCCAACGCGACCTCGGCGCTCGCCTACACACCGACGCTGTACGGGTCCGATGGACAAACCGTGAACATTACGGCCATCGACTCGGAAGGCACTAAGCACTCGCTGAGCGTCGCGTTGAATCAATCCAACTCGCAGAGTATCGATCAGGCGCTGAATGCGATCAATACCGCTCTGCAGCAGTCCAACGACTCGACACTTGATCAGATTGTCGCGGTCAAGGGCGACTCCAGCGGCAGCCAGAATATCCAGTTCCTGAGCACGGTGCCAGGCTTCCAGGTGACGGTTAGTTCCGATCCGAATGGGACCGGAATTACGCCGCCGACGGGCAACACGACAAACGCGTCGATCGCCGGCACCGGCTCTACCGCCGAGATCGCCGACATTGGCGGCGCAACGTCGGCCGTAACCGCTCTCGCCAATGCGGTGCAGATCCTCGGCGCCGCGCAAGCCGTCGTGGGACGCGGCGAGAATCAGTTCAACTACGCCATCAACCTGGCGCAGTCGCAGCTGACCAACGAATCCGCCGCCGAAGCGAGCATTCGCGACGCGGACCTCGCCTCGGCCTCTGCGGACCTGACCAAGGGTCAGATTCAGCTCCAGGCCGGCATCGCCGCGCTGGCGCAAGCCAACTCCGCTCCTCAGCAGATCTTGAAGCTGCTGCAGTAACACGATCCGCACGCACCTCCTCCGACCGGAGGAAACTTGGGCCGCGCTCGGGCATAAAACCGGGCGCGGCTCTTCGTATTTGGCGGGGGTCCGGTTATAATGAGCGCTTTGACGCTCTCCATTGTCATTCCCGCCTTCAACGAAGAGCGCCGCCTTCCCTCGACTCTCGACACTCTGTTTGCCTGGTTGGATGCAAGTCCGTACCGCGACGCCGAAGTTCTGGTTGTCGACGACGGATCGAGCGATGGGACGGCGACACTGGTCGCGGCGCGGTCCCGGTGCGAACCGCGCATCCGCCTTGTACAAAATCCGGGAAATTGCGGAAAGGGATACGCCGTACGCCACGGGATGGCGGAAGCCAAGGGCGATTGGATCCTCATGTCCGATGCGGATCTCTCCGCGCCGATCGGGGAATTGCCGAAATTGATGGAGGCCGCGGCGCGCTCCGGCGCTGCGGTCGCGATCGGCTCGCGCGCCCTCGATCGTTCGCTCATTGGCGTGCGCCAGCCTCGTTTGCGCGAATTGTCCGGCATTTTTTTCAACGCGGTGATGCGTGCCCTGACCGGTTTGCCTTTCGCCGATACGCAATGCGGATTCAAACTCTACCGCCGCGATGCTGCCCGTGAAATTTTTCCACGCCAGCTTCTGGACGGCTTCGGCTTTGACGTGGAGGACCTCGTCATTGCCAAGCGCCTGGGCCTCGCCGCCGTGGAGGTTCCCGTTCGCTGGAACAACGTAGAGGGCACCAAGGTGAGCCTCGCCACCGGGCTGCGCTCCTTTGGAGAACTGGCGATCATCCGATGGAACGCCTTGTGCGGCCGCTACGACCGCCGGAGCTGACGCCGTGATCACGAAACTCAAACCCGGCGAGATATTCGTGTTCGGATCCAATCGCGCCGGCATTCACGGCGGCGGGGCGGCTCGTCTGGCGCGCCAAAAATTCGGCGCCCGCGAGGGCGTAGGCGAAGGCTTGACCGGCCGCAGCTACGCGTTTCCCACCCTTACGGAGAACTTCGAAAAAGTTTCGCGGGCGTCGCTCGAAGCAAGCCGCGACCGGTTCTTTGAGGCCGCGCGCCTTCATCCGGAATTAACGTTTCTGCTCACCAAAGTCGGTTGCGGCATCGCCGGTTTTTCCGAAGACGAAATCCGCCCGTTGTTCCTCCACGCTCCTCCCAACGTCGTGCTGCCCGAAGACTGGTGAGCGCATGGCGGCCTCTCTGGGCTCCACTCTCCGCGGCCCCGCGTCCGCATTGCTGGAATTTCTGCCAACCTGAAGGGTATGATCACGGCCAAAGGCTACGCGGCGCAGAGTGCCACGACGCCGCTCGCGCCATTTTCCTTCGCGCGCCGGGATCCCGGCCCTCGCGATGTCGCAATCGCCATCGAATATTGCGGCGTCTGCCACACCGACATTCATCAAACTCGCAACGATTGGGGCCGTTCCTTGTTTCCCATGGTCCCCGGACACGAAATCATCGGCCGCGTTACCGCGGTCGGCGCGGAGGTGACGAAGTTCGCGCCCGGCGAGCGCGCGGGCGTCGGCTGCATGGTGGATTCCTGCCGCACGTGCGCGAATTGCCTGGACGGCGAAGAACAATACTGTCTGTCGAGGGCAACCTTCACTTACAATTCGGCCGATCCCAAAAGCGGCGGCCAGACCTACGGCGGATATTCCAATGTGATTGTTGTCGACGAAGCATTCGCCTTGAAGATTTCTCCCAAGCTCGATCCCGCGGCTGCGGCTCCGCTGCTGTGCGCCGGCATTACCACCTATTCGCCGCTTCGCCATTGGAATGCCGGCCCCGGCAAACGCGTCGGCGTGGTGGGCTTAGGCGGACTGGGACACATGGCGCTGCAATTCGCGCGCAGCTTTGGCGCGCACGTGGTCCAATTCACGACTTCGCCGAGCAAGGCCGCCGGCGCGATGCGTCTCGGCGCGCATGAGGTTGTCCTGCTGAAGGATCCCCAAGCGCTCAAGGATTCCAAAGCGATGGAGGCGCGCATGGGCACGCTCGACCTGATTGTCGATACCGTCTCCGCACCTCACGAAGTCAATCCGCTTCTGCTGACCCTTCGCCGGAACGGTGTCATGGTGCTGGTCGGTTTGCCCAACGAGGAGCCGCGCGTCGCGCCAGGATCGCTCATATTTGCGCGGCGGTCGCTAGCGGGTTCGCTGATCGGGGGCATCCGCCAGACGCAGGAAATGCTGGATTATTGCGCCGAACACGGCATCGCGTCGGAGATTGAGCGGATTCCTATCGCGAAAATCAACGAAGCCTACGAGCGCATGATCAAATCCGACGTCAAGTTCCGCTTCGTGATCGATATGTCGACTCTCTAGCCGCCGGCCCGCTTGCACGCGCGCCGCGCTACGGCTTCGCGGACGCCTGCTGGCATTCCGCTTCCGGAGACGTATTGGGCGGCAAGTTGCGGACGCCGCCGTTGGCATCGATTGCCAGGATCTTGACCGTGCCCGCCGGCCCGAGCGGCCCGAGCGGCTTACCGTCGACGCTGATTTCCGCCGCCGCCGCGTTGCCTACGCGGAATACTGCGGTGCGCTGGAAGCTGAGGTCGATGGAATCGCCGGCGTTCAGCAACTTTGCGTATGCCGGCTTGCCGTCGGAGCAGGCCGAAATCCAGTTCGTCGCGGAAGCTTTGAGTGTCGCGCGCCGATTGCCTTGAGGCGAAGTGGGCGCGGGCAGAGCCGCGACGGGTTTCGCCGGAACAGGCTGTGTTTGCGGCGCTATGGAGGCGGATTGCGCGGCCGGGGGCTTCGCCGGAGCAGCCGGAATCGCCGCGGCGGGCGCGGCCGTTTGCGAAGGCGTTGCGGACGTCGATTCTGTCACCGGCGGTATGGTGAGCGGAGCCGTCTTGGAGTTTCCCGCCGACGGGCCTGGCGCGCTTGACGCGTGCGGCCGGAACGGACCGTAATAGAACGCGAGCGCAATCAAACCGAGCAATCCCGCGGCCACGGTGGAAGACACCACCCAGCGCGGCTTGGTCTCCATAACCGCCGCGGGCTCGGGCATGGTCGATACGGGCGTCAGCACATCCGTGGTCGGCGCCATTCCGTACGAGGGCCCAAACTGCGGAGCGAACGGCGGCGTCACCAGGGTCTTTCCCGATCGAGCCAGGCCGGGACCGGTGATGAACGCAGGCGCCAACGGCGGGCTGTCGGGTGTCGACGATGATCGCGATGGCTGGATCGGCGCAGATATTTTCACTGGAGCTGCGTCGTTAGAACGTACCGGCGCCGATTCCTTGCGCGGCTCCTGTGAGAGGTCAGGCTGGAGCGATGATTCCGTTTCTGGCAATGGAATCGTGTTTTCCTCGGCGTGGGGGACTTCCCCGTGAAGAGTCGCTGCCGCTTGCTCGACGGGGCGATCCGCAACCGGCGTAGCGGGAGGGGGCTGGAGCAGCGGTTCGGATGCGACGATCGAGGCCGGCGGGATCGCCTCGTTCGCTGAGGACAGTACCTGCGGCTCTGCGGGTATATCGTCGGACGCTTGTTTTGGCGGCGCGGGTTCTTCACGCGGCGCTGTTTGAATCGCGGCGGGACGTTCCGGCTCAGGAGAGTGCTCACGCGTGGCGGGATGCGCGGCCGCTTCCTCTTGCAGCGAGGACAGTTGCGGCTCGCCCATTTCGTTCGCGAGAAGCTTGTGCCAGGTGGCCCGCGGCGCATCCGCGGGCAGCATGTGCTTCAAAACGCTGTAAACCTTCTCCGCGCCCAGGGAGAACTTCGGCCCGCGCGGCGTGACGTTTCGCACGCGCGCAACCACCACGTGGTTCTCCATCTCGACCACCACGTATGTATCTACCGGCCACCAACCGTCGGCGATGATCTTCATTCCGGCTCCGGAAACATCGAGCAGCAACGCGTTGCTCACGTCCTCCGGCTGATCCATCGCCGCAATTCGAATGGCCGAGTGAATCTGAAATCGGGGCTCGCTGCGCTTATCCATGTCGTAACAGATTTCCCTATAAAGACATCGACCATTCGCCTGATTTGCATTAGAACTCGCGGCGCCGCAGAACCCTCCCCCAACGCGGGTGTCGGGCTTCTCCCTACATCCGAAAGATTCGGTCGTCAGGGATAATGCAGATGATGCGCACGTATAAATTGGTGCTCGAATATGACGGTTCGAGATTCTCCGGCTGGCAAACCCAGACCAATGCCCGCACCATCCAGGGAGAGTTGCAACAAGCGGCGAATCAATTGTTTGGGGTTGAGGCGGACGTGCAAGGTTCGGGCCGTACCGATGCCGGAGTGCACGCCGTGGGGCAAGTCGCGCATCTGAAGCTGCGGTCGGCTTCCCACGCGCTACCCCCGGCGACGATTCTGCGTGAGTTGAACGATCGTCTGCCCTCTTCGATCGCAGTGCTCACCTGCGAAGAGGCCGCGCCCGGCTTTCATGCTCGCCACGATGCGGTCTCTCGCGCGTACTTCTATCAGATCTCGACTCGCAAAACGGCGCTTTCGAAGCGCTATGTCTGGTGGGTCAAAGAGCCTTTGAACCTGGCGCGCATGCAAGAAGCGGCCGGGCTCATCGCGGGCCGCCATGACTTCATCTGCTTCCGCGCGCCGGATCCGTCCCGGCCGGGTGAGTCAACCATCGTCGTCGTCGATTCGGCCGAAGTCGGCGCCGATGACCATCTGATCGTGTTCCGGATCGAAGCTTCCCACTTCCTGTGGAAGATGGTGCGCCGATTGGCGGGCGTTTTGGTGAAGATCGGTCTGGAAGAGGTCACCGTGGAGCAGTTCCGCCGCCTGCTCGCGGGACACTTGCATCCGAAACTGGATGTCGCTGCTTGGACTGCGCCCGCCTCTGGGCTGTTTCTGGAGAGCGTGCAGTATTAAGATGCCCATTTCTTGGGAAGGTCTGCGGAATTCGCTACACTGATTCGAGTGACAACGGGGGACAAAATCGGTCCTTATGAAATCCTCTCCCTGGTGGGTGCCGGCGGCATGGGCGAAGTTTACAAGGCGCGCGACACTCGCCTCGATCGTATCGTCGCGCTGAAGATCACCAAGGACGAGTTTCCCCAACAGTTCAAACATGAAGCACGCGCCGCCGCGCTGTTGAATCACCCCAACATCTGCACGCTCTATGACATCGGGCCCAACTACCTGGTCATGGAGTATGTCGACGGCCGCCCGCTCCACGGCCCCCTGAACGCCGACCAGGCAGTGAAGCTGGCGATCCAGATCGCGGCCGCGCTGGACGCCGCCCACCGCAAGGGAATCGTGCACCGCGATCTGAAACCCGGCAACATCCTGGTGACCAAGTCAGGCGTCAAGATTCTGGATTTCGGCCTGGCGCAGATCGAGGAGCCTCGCACGAACCCGGTGCGCGCCGACGCGCCTCCCGAAGAGATCGCGACCGAGGAAATCTGGGAGCAAGCCGGCGCGTTCGGCACCGTGCTGTACATGTCGCCGGAGCAGTTGCAGCGCAAGAAGACGGATTTCCGTACCGATATCTACTCGTTCGGACTGGTGCTTTACGAAATGCTCACGGGCAAGCATCCGTTCCAGGCCGAAAACGTCGCGGGTTTGGTGGCCGCGATGGTGGGTGGACCGCCTCCCTCCGTGGCCGAGGTCGCTTCGCCGGCGCTGAATCGCGTGCTGAGGAAATGCCTCGCGATCGATCCGGACGAGCGTTGGCAGTCGGCCTACGACCTCCGCATCAACCTCGAGTGGGTCGCTCTGGGAATCGATCAGGCAGAAGCCGCGCTACCGAAGCACGGCGTGAAGAGCTGGAAATGGTGGATCGCCACAGCCGGCGCCGCTATTGCCGCGCTGGCGCTGGGCGCCGCGCTCTCCGTTTGGCTGAGGCCCGCGCCGCCGGAGCAGATCGTCAAGTTGTCGATTGTCGCGCCGGAAGGAACCACGTTCGCGACAGGTGCCAGCGCCGGCCCCCCTGCGCTTTCTCCCGACGGACGCCAGATTGCATTCGTTGCCGATCAGTCCGGACGCGCATCCTTGTGGGTCCGCTCTCTCGATTCCTTGACGGCTCGCGCGTTGCCCGGAACCGACGGCGCCCGGTCGCCGTTCTGGTCTCCCGATAGCCGGTCGATCGCGTTCTTTGCGCAGGACAAGTTGAAAAAGATCGGCGCCAACGGCGGAACACCGGAAATTGTGGCGAACGTGCCCGGAAGCTTTTCGGCGGCCGGTGCCTGGAGCGCGCAGGGCAGAATCCTGTTCACCACCGGAAACCTCCTGACGGTATTTCTGGTCGATGCCAGCGGAGGCGAACCTTCGGCAATCACCAAGTTGCAAGGCCAGGAGCTGGGGCATTTTTGGCCCGCGTTTCTTCCCGACGGCCGGCACTTCCTTTACGGAGGGCAGGCGAGCGGCCCGATCTATGTCGGTTCGATCGGCAGCGTGGAGCGCAAACAGGTATTGGCCGACGCGATCCGCGCCGTGTACGTCCCGGCCAAGAGTGGCCCCGGCTATTTACTCTACGTCCGCCAAGGATCGCTGCTCGCCCAGCCTTTCGATGCGGATGCACTCAGCCTGCGCGGAGACGCGCACCTGCTCGCCGAAGACATCGAGCCCGCGCGTTTTGCGGTGTCCAACGAGGGCACGCTCGCATACCGGTCCGGCGACGTTGCCGGCGTCGAGCTGGTGCCGTTCAATCACGAAGGAGTTTCCCCCGGTTCGCTCGGCCCGCAAATCGGCGTTCCCGGAGAAATGCGGTTTTCCCCGGATGGCAAGATGGTTGCCATCGCGCATACGGTCAATCGCGCGCAGGATCTATATCTGCACGACCTGACTCGCAAGACCGTCTCGCGGTTCACGTTCAACGGCGGAAGATTTCCTTTGTGGACCGCCGATGGTGCGCGCATTGTCTTTCGCAAGCCCGACGGCATTTATTTGAAATCGGCCAGCGGCGCCGGCGGCGAACAGCGTATTTTCGCGGACTCCAGCATTCGCACCGTCACTGATCTGTCTGTCGACGGCCAGTTCCTCTTGGTCGGGCGTTCGGATCCCAAAACCGGCTTCGATATCTGGATGCTGCCGGATCCTTTGGGAACGGGAGTGAAAAAGCTCGTGCCCTTTTTGCAAACTCCGGCGAACGAAGGCCAAGGACGCTTCTCTCCCACTAAGCCACTGCGGGTTGCCTACGCCTCGGAGGAAACCGGCAACATCGAAATCTACGTCGCCAATACGCCGGGAATGCCTGCGGGCAAATGGCAGATCTCCAACGGCGGCGGCTACGCTCCGCGCTGGCGCCGCGATGGGCGGGAGCTATATTATGTGGGCTCCGACCTGCGCACCGTCATGGCCGTCGACATCGATCCCGGCCCGGTTTTCCGCGCGGGAACGCCGCACAAGCTGTTTCAAGCGTCCTCGCCGATCGTCGGCGCGGCGACCGATACCGGATTCGCCGTCTCGCCGGACGGCAGGACCTTCCTGCTTGCACTCCCCGGTCAGCAATCCGCCGCCTCGGCCATCCATGTGGTTCTTCACTGGCCAGCCGAATTGGCCGCGGCAGCCGCACCGTAACTTTCTCGCGGGTACCATCGAACAAGAAAGGGAGTGGCCACATCGGTGCTCTTCAGCGACCCTCCGGCCGCCGCCGTTCGTTCCGCATCCAGGCGTGCGGAAGAGGACTACCTGCGCGTGCTGATGACGCGCTATCAGAGCGGCGAACCCTCCGCGGTTGACGAGCTGGTGCGTGCGCTCTCGCCTATGCTCAGCCGCTTTTTCGCGAGCCAATACCTCTCACTGGCCGACATCGAAGATCTGCTCCAGAATTGCTGGTTGCGCATTCACCGCGCGCGGCACACCTATCGGGCGGACGAGCCCCTGCTGCCGTGGATTTTTGCCATCGCCCGGCACTCCAAGCTGGACGCATATCGGAAACGGCGCCGTATCGGATCGCGGGAAGTTCTGATGGACCAGTTGCCGGAACGGTCCGCCGAGCCGCCTAGGGAATCGCCCTTGCTCGGCTTGCTCGAACGGTTGCCGGATAGCCAACGGGAGGTTCTGGTCATGCTGAAGGTGATCGGCATGAGCCTGGAGGAGGTCGCGCGGGCGACGTCATCCACCACCGGCGCGGTGAAGCAAAAGGCCCACCGCGCCTACGCGGCATTGCGGCGCATGCTGGAGGAAGTAAGGTGATGCGGATCAAAAAACCTTCGGAAATCGAATTCAGCCCGGAACTGGAAGCTCTGCTGAGTTCCGCCGCGGCGCCCGAAGTCGAGCCTCGAGTGCGGGCCGGAATCGCGAGCCGGCTGAAAACTTCGCTCGCGCCGGTGCGGCCGCTCGCCTCAACGCCACTGCTCGCGGGGGAATTCGCCGCGGCCTTTATTGTGTTGGGCGGGGCGTTGATCGCGATGATGGGCACGCGGGGAATTTTTGCGCTCTCGATGGGCCGGGCAGCCGTCTTGCTAGCAGGGCTGACGGCAGGTGTCGCGCTCGTTTCGGTCTCGCTGGCCTTGGCGATGGCTCCGGGGACATTGCGGCGGATTTCGGACGCTGGCGTTGCAGGCATTCTGGCTGCCGGATTCCTGGCCGTCGCCGCTTTGCTGTTTCCCTGGCAGCCCTCCGCCGCGTTTTTCAGCGAGGGATGGCCATGCATGGTGAGCGGGCTGGCCATGGCTGTGTTCACCGCGCTGCTCTTCACATGGTTGCTACGCCGCGGTGCGCCTTTTTATTCCGGAGCTCTCGGCGGAACGGTGGGTGCGGCCGCGGGCTGGCTCGGCATCGCGGTGCTGGAGTTTCGGTGCACGTATCAAAGCGCCCCGCACCAACTTGTCTGGCATGGCGGAGCTCTGCTGCTGGCGATCGCCGGAGGCGCCATTCTCGGCCGCCGGGCGCACGCTTCCAGACGGATGGCCCCATAACCGGCCAGAGGCTAAATGCGAAATAATAGGTGCGGCCCGGTACGGGCCGCAGAGGAGAAGGACATATGAAGTTGCATCACGGTTTCACGTTCGTTTCCCTGTTCGCTGGTTTCGCCCTGGCCGCTTCCGCCGCCCAGGTCCAGGGTGTGTTGATAGATAAGATGTGTTCGATGAAGGCCATGAAGCAGGGCCAATCCTTCGCGGCGTCGCACGACACCAAATGCGCGCTCCAGCCCCCATGCCAGAAGAGTGGATACGTCGTGTTCACTTCCAACGACAAGGTTCTGGCTCTGGACGACGCCGGCAACACCAAGGCGCTCGCCGCGCTCAAAGCCACCAAGAAGACCGACAACCTGAAAGTGACCGTCGAAGGCGATGTTCAGGGCGACACCATCAAGGTCGCCAGCCTGAAGCTGAACTAGGCGTTTTTTCGCGTTGAACGAAGGAAGGGCGGGCGCCGCTTAATGCACACGTCCCACCGCCTTCGCTCCCGAAAGTTCGCGATGAGTGACGTAGCTGACCTCGATGGGCGTCTCGTCCATCGACCGGACGCGCAACACCACTTGGTAGTAGCGCGGTAAAGTGCCATCCGGTTTGTGCAGCGCCGCCACCAACATCCTGGCCTGCGCGGCGTCCGTGAACACTTCCACGCCCGCCGTAACGTCGAAGGTGTGGCTTCCGGCGATGTAAAGAATGTCGCCCTTCGAATTTACGCCCGGCACATGCGTGATCAGTGCGTAGCTTTCGACCACCTGTTTGGATCCGGGCGAAAGTGAATCGCCGAACAACTCCGGTTCACCGGGCTTGGGATGCAGATTGCGCACGCCGCTCGGCTCGGAAATGAATTGTTGATCGGAGGGAAGCGTCTCAAGCAGCCGGTCGGCAGGTTGGCCCAGATACACCACGTTTCCCATACTGATCTCCGGCATCGTCAGCGCGTCGCTGCCGGTAACGTACACGTTCTGGATCCGGTCCGCCAGGAATTGCCCCAGCAGAAACGCGCCGTTGGCCGTTGCCAGACCCGTGACGCTCGGCGCGGCTTTCACATCCGGACGCGTTTCGGTCGCCAGGCACACCACCAGCGGGCGGTCCTGCGCGACCAGCGGCGCCCACAGTTCGCGCAGCTCCGGCGTCCACGTCGCCGGTGCGGCGACGCTCGCGGTATGTTCCACCTCGCGCAGCCGCAATCCAAAGTACGACGCCACCGCAATGGCCGCGATCAGCAGCGCCCCCAGGATCAGTTCCCTGCGATAAGTTGGCGGCGGAGCAGGCGGAGGGACCACCGGCGCGGCGGGCTCGGGTGCCGGCGCAGAGGGCCTGAGATCGAACGTAACCTTGAACCCGCCCTTCGGCAGATCGACGATCACCGGATCGCTAGCGCCTTCGGTCCGGTAATACTCGCCGAGCCGTTGCCGCAGCCGCGCCATGTGCATCCGCACGACCGATTCCTGGCGAGGATCGTAACTGGTGGGTTTCGCGAATACGTCCAGGCCGACGGTATATTCTTTGAGAGAGTCGGCCTCGCCCGACAGCGATTTGTCGGCCAGATAATTCAGCAAACTGCGCTGAACTTCCGATGCGCGGAACGTCTTGCTTTCGACAATGCGCCGGATCTCGGCGTCAGCGTCGGCCCTCTCTACCATTGCGGCTTCGATCATAGCATGCGTCGCGGGCGCGACGTAACTTACGCCCGTACTATAACTTGGGCAACCTCATGATTTGGATTTCTGCAGCGGCCAGAAGTCGAAATACGCGGCGTAGAAAATCAGAAACGGAAATGTGACGCTGAGTAACGCCGATGCTGTCCAGATTTCCATATCGTAGGCGGGCGGACCGGAGTGCAGATCGCCGGTGATGACCGGCGCCATGGCCCGATAAATCGCCGCCAGCACTTGCCCCACCACAATCACCGTGACGACGTTTGCCACGCCCTTCATCGGCTGCTGAAGCGACGAAAACAGCGACCCCTGCATCAT
>Ga0187771_10000331_pt1 | contig 28074 bp, 26 predicted proteins | sample 0116_SJ02_MP15_1_FD_133139 | JGI IMG/M metagenome (GOLD analysis project Ga0187771, IMG submission 133139) | Tropical peat soil microbial communities from peatlands in Department of Meta, Colombia - 0116_SJ02_MP15_10_MG | ecosystem: Environmental > Terrestrial > Soil > Wetlands > Peat | place... | reverse complement strand
GGAGAAAGGTACTCCGACGATGCACCAAAAGAGATAACATCCGACCAGTCCGCTGACGGCATGCGGCAGAATGTTGGTTATCCACAGAAAAAGAACAAAGAGGCCGATCGCGAGAGCGTGCCGAGCATCGGCCCCGACTGGGAAAGGGATAAACCAAATAGCCAATGAGCAGACAACCGCAAGCCCAGAGCTAATGCCCCGCACTTTGAAGTGCCTTATATTCGAGGTCGCGCTGGCCTCCGATGAAATCATCAACAGTCGACTCCCACGGATGACTGCAGCTTAGCATCAAAGCCCCAAAAGTAAAAGGATTCGCGCCTACCCTGACGATCCACATGCTGATACAGGACATTTCCTGCGGCAATTGCTTCGTGATTTGAATGCCCCTCATCTCTTATGATTTACTGGAAAGGCAAGATGACGACTGTGGCCACAAGTACTGGCACGACGGGGTACAGGAGAAACGACAAAATGCCGCGCGAGCCGAAACAAAGGTATGGAGCCTTTTGGGACGACGTGGGAGCGCAGTTCCCTTCACTCAAGGGAGCAGCTTCCACGCGATATTATTTCGATTGCGAGCGTAGCTTGTGCGAGCAGTTTTTCCCGGAGATGAAGCATCGACTGGTTTTGAAGAGCGATCTCTGGGATGAGGCAAAAAACAGTGAGATTCTCCTTTGGATGGCAAAACAAGGAGCTCAGCCCGTTGGAATAGATATCTCCTTTAATATTGTGAAGGATGCCGCCCTTGTGCTAAGGGATCACCAACCCAGGTTCGCCGTCGCTGACGTACGGGCACTTCCATTCCCTGCGAACGTTTTCGACCTCATCTATTCTATGGGCACAATCGAGCATTTCGAGGATTACGAAGTGGCTGTGCGTGAGCTGTATCGCGTTCTGAAACCATCGGGCATTGCAATTGTCGGGGTGCCTAATAAGCTTGATCCTTTTCTGCGCCCCTTGATGATTCATTTATGGAATAAGTTCGGGCACTATCCTTATGGGATGGAGCGGTCGTTTACTCCGAATGGACTACGCCAGCTCCTGAACTCCGCGGGATTCCGGGCCTTGGGCCAGAGCGGCATCCTTTTCATGCCCGGTTGGTTGCGGATCCTGGACTTGTGGTGTCACATACACGCCCCATGTCTAGAATGGCTGACGGGGCAAACTGTTTCGATCTTCGCATGGGCCTATAGAAGGCTTCCAATCCTTCGGCGCTGGGGATACTTGATTGCCTGGGCGGTTATGAAGCCAGATCCGGCGCGAATCTGAAGACGCTCTCGCTTCGGACCACCCGGTCTTCTTCGGGATAGTTGTGAACTGTTGCCACAAAAACCTCGGAGTGCTCCATTCGCCAGCCAATGCGGGTGATGGGTGTTGGAAGACCTTGACTAATCGGGTAATGAGCCGTTATCTGATTTTCGTCTTTGAATGGATGCCGAAAAGCATCATCACCACTGCCAGCCGCCAGACTTACCCTGAAGCTGTAATCCATGCCGAAAACCCTGCTGGTGACTTCCCCGGGTAGGCTTAAAATAGAACAATCCTTTATGATTCGAGCTGTTACCTGAATCGGCACGCAACTGAGAAACTCAGTCAACTGTTGATCTTCGTATTCGATGGACACCGCATGGCTAACAGCCAGAGCGCAAAAGCTAAGGCGGAACCCATGCCACTGCGCTTGATGTGCCTTAACGATGCGGAAGGATTGCCATGGGATGGGGCCTGATACCAAAAAATACCGTAGGTCTCGGCTGCTTTGGATCATTGGTGTGCTCCACTACAAGTGTATATGCACGAGCGCAGGGAAAACTCAAGCGCTGCAGATTATACAATAATATTATTCTCCCGCCATATTAAAATGGCATTTCGGGGGTGTTGATTTCAGTCCGGTAGCCCCGTATATCTTGGGGTCGGGTGATGTTGGGATCGCAGAGCCTTTGACCATCGATTTGTACGGAACCGTATCGATGGCCACAGCCTGCTGGAGAAGGCGGAAGAAAAGCTTGCCTCACCGCGCATGAGTGACAGGCTACCGCCGCCCGGCAAAATAATCATCAATCGCCCAATTCCCGAGTTTCAGGTCTGATTTCCCGAGCGGCAAAGAAAGCCCCACGGAAGTACCGGAATAGCTCGCTAACGGAAAGCAGAGTCGTTGTGACCTGATAGAATGAAGCTAGCCCTTCCGTGCCAGGAGATGGCCAGCCACCGAGGTACAATCGAAAAGAGGCATCCCCCAACCGGCCCGAAGCTGACTTCCACGTAACGGACAATACGATGTCGGGATGAGCAGCTTGGGTACTAGCCAGCTTATCGCCATGGTTTCCGGGAGGCCTTATCGACCGAACATCAGCCTGATCCGGACAGACGGCGAGGTTCTTTTTCACCAGGACTTTTCCGACAAGGAGCTGTTGAATTGTCTGAGCGCGTCCGCCAGGCGCGTTCAATGAGATCCAGCCAAAAATGCCGCTGCGCCATATGCAGTCATATTTGCACATAGTGTCACTAAGCGCAAGGCTTTCTCCATTCGGTTCGCCCCGATAGACCGGGTTCTATGAGAGGAGATGTCAAGAGAAAACACGTTCACCTCTCCCCGGAGTGGCGGCGCCTTCAACAACGGTGGTCGATCACGTGGTTGGGGGGGGACAACGGGCGGAAGTCAGGAATCTGTTGTGGAATCGTCCGGCTCCGCTGAGAGCTGTGGTCGGTGCTCTCGCATTCGAGCGGCGATTTCATCGAAGTGCCATGGACGGAAGTCATGGGAGTCCACGCCCACATCCATTGCCAGCGAATCAGTGTCTTCGGGCAGGGGTGAGTTCGGCAGCAAGGCACAGTCAGGCGTAGCATGGCTGAGCACACAAAGTTTTCGGGATGGGAATAGGCACTTCATGCGGCAACCTCGACCAAGATTGGCGGGGATCGGAATTGGATCTGGGCGGCCGTCAGTCTCTCGACGATCACCATGGGGGCACCACAGTAAGGGCAGAGCCGGAGATCGCGAGCCGGCTCATTTACAAAGATTTGGGGTTGTTTTGGTGATGGGATGGAGCCGAGTGCGGCGAAGCGGAGAGGTAAAAGCCTAGCCCGTTGGCGGTTGCCCGTAGCCCCGGTTGCAAACACCTGACCGGTAGTTTTGGGTCTCCCTTTCGCGAATCTGGTCGAATTGGCGAGAGCCTTTGCTTTTGATGAGACCGGAGGCCGTAATCGGCTGGCATCCGCAAGGATTCCGCCTATTCTGGTCGTAGATTTGCAGACGGAAGCAACTCGGCCGGCCCGGAACGAGGCGTGAACTCCGGGATTTACTGCGCAGGATGGCGGCAGCCAATCCCTTGTGGGGCGCACCCCGCATTCATGGCGAGTTACTGAAATCAGGAATCGAGATCTCGGAGCGGACAGTCTCCCGACTAATGCCGAAGCGCCGCAAACCGCCCTCCCAGACCTGGAAGGCCTCCTTGGAAAACCACGTGAACGAACTGGTCTCCATCGATTTCTTTACCGTCCCCACCGCCATGTTTCGAGTCTTGTTTGTCTTGGTGGTGTTGGCTCATCGTCGCCGAAGTGTGCTTCACTTCAACGTGACGAAGCATCCCTCGGAGCTGTGGACGGGGCAGCAGATGATGGAGGCCTTTCCCGAAGACACTGCGCCCCGTTACCTGCTGCGAGATCGAGACAGGATCTACGGGCTTGAGTTTCGCCAGCGGGTCCGCAGTCTGAGCATCGAGGAAGCCATGTGAGCGCCGGCCAGTCCGTGGCAGCGGGCCTCCGTGGAGAGGTCAATTGGGTCGATTCGGCGTGACTGTCTGGATCATGTGGTGGTGCTGGGAGAAGGGCATGTGCGGAGGATTTTGAAAAGTTACCTGGAGTATTATCACCGCACCCGCACGCACTTAGGACTGGGCAAAGACACCCCGGAGCCGAGGGCCATCGAGCCGCTCCATGTGGGAGGTCTCCACAATCGGTACGTCCGACAAGCGGCTTAAGCAGCCCACCCGGTTCGGCCGCCCTTTTGAGGATTCCAACGCTCACCGAGGCTCGCGACTCTCTTGCTTCCCATGCAACGGAGCTACGTCGCCGGTCAGACGGTTTCTGAAGAAGCCCTCGCTACGATTTTCATCTTCAGCCGAAATGCAGCAAAAGGTCTCCGCTAAGGTATTCTCAACAACTGATTGGGTTTTGGCGATACACGCCCCTAGCCAGCGGGTCGAGTCGATCGTTCACAGGGCTCCCCAATGAATCGCTTAACACAGATTCCATCCTGGGGCGAAATGGAGAAAAGGCTGTCGGCCAAAGTGTTTTCCACAACTGATCTGATTTTGGCGATATACCATCTGACCGGGCGCTTAACAAGGGAGTTATACTTACAGGGCCGTGGCCATTTCAGTCGCGAACAGTGGTCTCGTTTACCTCGGTCCGCAAGCCGTGCTCGCGTCCATGGAGACGTCGCGCCAGAGCTGGCGTCCTACGCTGAAATGAGTAGCAGGGCGGGACTAATGAGAACCAATATGGGAGAGGAGTGAGGAGTTGTGGAAACGCAATCAGGCCCGAGGGGAGAGCCAAGGCGCATTCTGGTGGTCGAGGATGACCAATCCGTCGCCAGCTTTGTCAAGGCAGCGCTGGAAGCGGACCACTATGCGGTGGATTGGGCGGGGGATGGAGAGAATGCTCAGGTGTTACTGGGTGAGGTCAGCTTTGATCTGGTGATCCTGGACTTGCTGCTTCCCAAGATTGATGGATGGGAGGTCCTGAACCATATACGCACCCAAAAGCCCTCCCTTCCTGTCCTGATTCTGTCCGGTCGCGCAAGCGTGGAGGATCGGGTGAAAGGACTGGACCTCGGGGCGGACGATTACCTGGCGAAGCCCTTCTCGGTTAGCGAGCTGTCAGCGAGAGTCCGAGCCTTACTGAGGCGAAGTGCTGATCGGGCTGAGCTCGCCCTGCGAGTCGAGGACTTGGAATTGGATCGCGGGGAGAGGGTGGTGAGGCGGGCGGGCCGCCGCATTGACCTGACCCCGCGCGAATTTGCCTTGCTCGAATGTCTCATGCGGAATGCAGGACGGTGTATGACGCGCGCCTTGATTATGCAGCATATCTGGGAGCCTTCCCTCGACACGATGGCGAATGTGGTAAACGTTTACATCGGCTACTTGCGGAGGAAGGGCGATCAGGATTTTGAAAACAAACTCATTCACACGGTTCGGAGCGTGGGCTATCAGTTGGGGAGAGAGGTGAAGCCCGATGCGACGGCCTGAGCTGGCGCGGGTAGAGCCCGATGGCGCCGTAGCAAAACTCTGACTTACTCATGGAAACTTCTGACGGCCCCCTTCCAATCCTAACTCGACACCAAATCTCCTCCGGGAACTAAACGGGTGCGCCGCGGGGCCATCAGAGTCGAGCCGCGGACGGGGCGGGCGATATGAGGATGGATCGGCGCCCCCGGAGGTTCTGGTGGGCGCGAAGTTGGATGTGAGCAAACAGCGGCGCCATCACCATCCAGCCGACCGAGTAGAAGCTACAGGTAATTTCAGTTACCGAGTATACGGTGAGGAAGGTCATGACACCCAGGAGTTCGCCTGGCAGTGAGTAGGCTTCTCCAGCAGGCTTTGTGCAGTAGAAACGCAGGATGCCCACCCACACCCAAACGATGGCGATCACAAATGGGATGGCGCCAAGAAAACCGCTCTGCATCAGGGCGTCGACGAGGGTGTTGTGAACGTTCCAGCCCTGAAGAAAGTAGCGATCAGCCCAAAACCCAAGCCCCACCCAAGGCGATTGCTGCAAGGCCTGCCAACCCTTCGCCCACGTCATTGTGCGCCCTGTAAGCGTTGGGTCAAACTCCCTCCCGCGGGTGAGGTAGAGCATAAAGGTGTGAGCAAAACCGCTGAGCCACACCACTGGGAGGGCGAGGAGCACGAGCATGATGATCGGGATCCTCCACCGGGTGGGGGCACGCGCCAAAATCACCGCGGCAGCGACAAGGACGGATACCCAAGAGGTTCGAGCCTGGGATAGCACTAATGCCAATGTTGCGGCCAGCATGAGGGGCGTCCAGATGAAGAGCGTTTTCTTGTCCCTTCGGTCGTGCAAGAGTTTCGCCAGACCGACGAGAACAACGATTCCCGCAAACCTCCCAAACCCCGTGCTCCTCGGTCCTGCCATCCCCATCACTTCGTCCCTGACTTTGCCATAGGCCATTACGCGCAAAGGGCTGTTGCCAATTCGAGGGCTGGGCGAGAACCCGCCCAGCGCGGGAATCCCGGCCAGCAAGCCCATGCACACGACCGCGCAGCATCCCCAGTTGACTCCAATGAAGCGCGCAAGGTGCGCCTCGGGCTCGGAGCCAGAGGCCACTGCGAGCACAACCACGATCACGGCGATGTACTCAAGCGTCCAATAAACCGCGGAGATAGGCCCGGGAGAAACAAAGATGGAGGAGGCCAACCCGATCACGGCGTAAAGCAACAGTAGGACAAGAGGACAGAAGGACAGCCATTTGAAGAGGGAGCGGCGCTGGGCGAGTTGGACGGTCGCGATCACGCCGGCGAGGAGGGGAAAGAAAGCTCGCACGCCGTGAAGGAGATCGACAAAGTTTCTCGGAAAGTGCGGGTCCGGTAAAACATAAATGCCGGTATTGTAGCCCGACCAAACCAGGAGGCAAAGCAGCGAAGTTAGCATCAACCCCCGAGTTTGCTGTCGGCGCACGGCTGGCATGGCAACGCGGAGGTGCGGCTCCTGAGAGGAGGGGGCAAGCGGCTGGCGGAAGTTACGCCGCGCTGTAATGGGATTTGGAGATGAATCGTTCATTCTAAAGCAGAGAACTCCAGCGTTCTTTCGTATGCCTCAACGATACGGTCGGTAACATGGTCCCAGTCGTAAACCTGGCGGGCGCGTTCAAAGGCGGCCTTCCCCATTTGTGCACACAAGCTGCGATCGCTGGCGAGTTTTTCGAGCGCAGCCGCCATGTCGCGCACGGCCTGGTCGGGCTCGCGGGGCGTAACTTTGAATCCGCACTCCTCATTGACGTGCAGCCCGGGGCCGCCCAAGTCAAAGCAGACCACAGGCTTGCCGGCCGCCATCGCTTCCACCACCACCAGGCCACCCCCGTCGCGCAAGCTGGCGAAGAGAAAGACATCACAGGAGCGAATCCTGGTCAACAAACGTTCGCGCGCCATCCAGTCGACAAGGCGCGCCTGCTTCTCGAGCCCCAGCTCGCGGATCAGACTCTCGAGGCGGTTCCCTTCCGGGCCTTTTCCTACAATGGTCAAGTCCGCTTCAGGGTGTCTGGCTGCGAAAATCGCGAAGGCGCGCAAAGCAAAGTCGAATCCCTTGAGCGGAACCAAACGGCCTGCGGACAGTACGGCAAACTTCTCACCGCGCGCCTGCTGCTGTGGGGGAGCAAGTTCATGAGCCGCGATGCCATTTATAGAAACCAGTTGTACTTTATGGCGCCACCGGCCCGGCACCCCCTCGACGGCCTCACGGTTGCAAGCCAGGATCACGCGAGCACGGTGTTGGCTCAATACAAAAAAAGGATCGTGCCGGAAGACCCACTGTCCGCATGAACGCCAGAACTCCGCCAGGCGACTCCGCAGGCCAAAACCCTTGAGGAACGCCTTAGGAATCCGGTGATCACCCCCGCCGGGACCGCGCATGTAGGGGATGGGCAGTAAGGCTCCGATGATGCTCGCCATCCAGTCATTTTCGTAGGTGAGATGGTGAGAAAGGTCGAATCGGGCGCGGCGGTGCAGCCCACGAGCGACAAGGTAGGCCTTCCATTGCCAGAGATAGGCATACAACTGAATCCCCGTTTGATACCTCAGCAGCGGATGCAGCCAGCGCGGCAGGTCTGCATAAACGAATTGCACATCGGCCAGCGGCTGCTTCTCAAGGGCCGCCACAATGGCATCGCGGTTCTGGGCGGCGGTGAGAACCCACAACCGGTGCGCGCGGCTCAGGCGCTGGACTAGGTTCCAGGCCATAAGGTCGCCGCCCCCAAAGAACTTCGTGCTGGGGTCGGCCACACAGGCGAAAGCACAGACTAAGACTCGAAGTCTTGTGCTCGCGCATTCTAGGGCTACCATTGCGTCCTCAACACCTGCCGCAGGGGACCTGTATTCAACCGCAGTTGACTTATGCGTCAGACTGACCCACTCGCCCCGCCAAGGATCGCTTTCGCAACTTGCTTCGCCGTGCTCTGCCACGAAAACGCTTGGGCCCGCGCCAAGCCCTTCTCGACCAGCTCCCGGCGAGTTGATTCCTGATTCACTTGGTACAGGCCTTCGCTGAGTGACCCGGGCTGCTCCGGATCGATGAACAAAGCTGCGTCTCCCACCACCTCCGGCAGCGACGCGCGCTTAGAGCAAACGACCGGCGTGCCACAAGCCATGGCCTCGAGAGCCGGTAGCCCAAAGCCCTCGTAGAGCGATGGACAAAGGAGGGCTCGAGCCGCGGCGTAGACAAGTGGCAGCTCTTCATCTCGAACATAGCCGGCGAATCGGAACAGGCTTGACAGGCCGGCTTGGTCGATGCGCGCCACGGTATCTTCAAAGAGGGTACGGCCTCGCAGGCTCCACATGACCACCACCGGCAAGCGAAACTCGTCACTGAGGTTCCCTGAGGCATAGGTTTCGACTATGAGCCGGAGATTTTTTTGCTTGCTGGGCTGGCCGACAAAGAGATAGAAGGCAGCGGGAAGATCGTAGCGGCCCCGCACCTCTTCGAGTTGGGGCGCGTCCCCGCGGGGATGAAAGCATTCATGGTCTACGCCGCAAGGGACCACGCTGATTCGGTCACGGCTGACCCCAGCGAAGTTCACCAGTTCGTTCGCCGTGAACTGGGAGTCCGTTATGATGGAATCGGCAGTTCTTAACGCCTTGGTCATGCCCAAAGAAAAGTACTTCAGGTTGGCCCACGGCGCGTCGAGTGGATATTGGGCGGGCGCAGCGAGGTGCCGCAGGATGTGTATATCGTGCGCGACCACTATCTTCTTTCTTGCCCACAGAGGGCCTAGCGGGAACCGTGAATCCATCGAGAGGAAGACGTCCGTTTCCCAAGTGAGGAAGGAGGGCCACAACTCCTCCAATAATACCCTCGATACCCCTCTGCTCACGCCCTTCGGCGAGTGTATGACGGTGGCGAGTTTCGAGGGCAAATGATGGTCCGCGTCCCTACGGAGCAGCACATTGACCTGGCACCCTCCCGCGTTTAGGATCGGAAGCAGGTGCGGAAGTACTTGCCGTTCGTATTGGCCTGCCCCACCGCTGCTGGCTCCGATGGCAGCCGCTAAGATGACGAGCTTCATGGCCTCACTCTTCCCGGGCGGCATCGGTGTTTTCCGGAACCACCGCCCAGGGCGCAACCTCCCACCACGTGGCCCGAAGGCGCGAGATCGCAACCGCGAGCCTCGTATTCATCAACTCGCTGGCGCCGATGCCTTGCGGCAGACGACATGATATTCAATCCTGCCGCCGCCGCAGGGGAAAAAGTCGACGGCACTGAACCCAAGCGATTTGAGGGCGGCGAACAGGTCCTCCGCTGTAGCGCCAGACGGCATCAAATTCGGGTGGATCTCGCAACAGACCAGTTGGCATTCGGGCTGCGTCAGCGTCTGACGGAGCCCCTGAACGACAGCATTCTCATACCCTTCGACATCGATCTTGACGGCGCGGGGGAGGGGAATCTTCTCCTCTGCCGCGAGGCGATCCCCCGTTTCTACTTCCACCGTCGCGGAGCTCACTCGTGACCCCGTTGCTATCTCGGGAAGCGGCAACAAGGTGGGGGAGGTAACCCCATCAATCACGGAAATCTTCCCCTCGCCAGGTTCTGCGCCGAGAGCCTTCCGAATGCACCTCACATTAGTCAAACCGTTTAGGCGCACGTTGTCGAGAAGACGCGTGTAGGCCTGTTCTTCAGGCTCAAAGGCGATGACTCGCCCTTGATTACCCACGGCCTTGGCTAGCAATACTGTGTAAAGACCGATGCTCGCCCCGACATCGTAGACGACGTCTCCAGGGTGCAGTGCCGAGACCATTAACTCTAGGATATGCCTTTCTTTTAGCGTTTCGGACTCTATTCCACGCAGCTCCTCGGGCCAGCGCGTGTGGAGTGAGAACTGGGCATCAATTCCGGTCACCGAAACGCGCACGAGCCCGTCGGCTGGCCGTGCCCACCGGTAATACCATCTTCGCAGAACGCGCCGCAAGCGAAGAGTCCTCGCTGTGTGGATGACGGCCGGATAGTAAGTGAGACGCTGGATGAAGTTCATTCGCCCCGGATTTCTGCCTTTAATTGTCCTTTGGCCCTTGCTACAGCCGTGATGTAGTTCCCCGGGCCGCCGGCTACCCCCGGGGCCGGAGGAGTTCTCAATGTCCTTGCTTCACCTTCCAACAACGCCCCGCGCATGGCCACAGACGGCGCCCGAGGCGGCAAGCACGCCGTCGATGTCTCGCTCGAAGTCCCACAAGGCAATGCGGCGCGCCGATTCTGCACCCATTTGTTCGCGGACCTCGGGATGGGATACCAAATACTGCAAATGTCGCGCAAGCTGCCCTTCGTCGCCCGGCTGGAAGAGCAGCCCGTTTCGCCCGTTCTCCACCAAGTCCGCGACCGCACCCCCGTCGTCAGAGGCCACGACGGGCAGGGCGAAGTTCATTGCCTCGTTGACCGCCGCTCCCCACGGCTCACGATAGGAAGGCAGGACAAACACGTCCGAGAGGGCATAGAAGGAGGGAAGCTGGCTGTAGTTCCGAAAACCCGCGAGGTGGACGCCGTGCAGGTGGTGGGAGCGTACGTAATCCTCCAGGGCCGGGCGCTGCGGACCATCGCCGACAAGGACGAGGTGCGCTGAAGCGTCGGACAATTGTCGAAGGGCAGAAAGCAGGTCCAAGAGACCCTTTTCCGGAACGAGCCGCCCCACATAGAGGATCACAGTTGCCTTCGGCGGGATGCCCAATTTGCTGCGGAGGGCTACGCGCTCGGGCTCGAGACGACACCGCTCGGCCTTAAAGAAGGCATTGTCCACGGCGAACGGCGTCAGGAACATGTCCTGTTCGGAGACTCCCAAGTTTCGGTAGAAGGCAGCGTTGCGCCGGCCCACGACCAGAAAAGCGGCCACGTGTCGAAACAACGTGCGATACAGGATATTGCGAAAGAACAGCCGCATGCGTCCCCGCACCTGAATTACGTTCTGATCCGAATGGAGCAGAATAGGTATGCGACGTGCCAACGCCATGGCGAAGGCCGTCCACGAAGACAGCCCGCACCAGCCATGGACCAGTATGACGTGGTAATCGCGGCTCAGTTCGCGCAGGAGAGCGGGATGGAAGAGTCCCCAAAAGGTGTACAGCCGCGGCCGAAGAGCGTAGTTTCGCAAGAAGTGGCAGCGGTACCCAGCCAGCAGGTCAGTGTCGAATTGCAGGGCATGCCCGTAGCTTGGATCGCGCGCTGCCCCGACCCCCACATCGGAATAGAAGTAAACCGTAAGATCGATTTCCGGACGGGTCGAGAGCCTTTGCAGGAACTTGCAAAAGTAAGGATGGGGCCGGGGGAAGATAGCCGCCATCTTGTAGCGTGGGCGGCAGAGTTTAGCGGATGTCGTAAGCGTGCCAGGCAGCGCATTTAGATTGTCGCCCATCGGATTGGCCTGTGGCCGTGACGCGCTACAGCCTCTTGCGCCCACTTTCTCCGCCCGAAGTACTCCCCCGTCTTCAACCAAGCATCACCCAGCCTCTGTTACGGCCGGCACCCGCGAAGCGTCCGGTGCCAATGCGCACCCGGTGTCCGAAGCCCAGCGCGGAGTCGGCTAGCTTTCTGAATCTCGGCGCACTAGCTCTTGGAGCTTTGGTTCCAGGCTACCGACGATTTTCCCCCAGGAGTATCTCTCTTCCACCAGCGCCCGGCCCTCCGCAGCCAGTCTCTGTGCCAGTTTTCCGTCGCGCAGCACCTCAGTGACGCGGCTGGCGAACTCACTTTCCGTGTCGGCCACCAACAGGTGCCGGCCCTCAATCACCTCGATGCCTTGGTAGCCCGCGCTGGTCGAGACGATTGGGGTTCCGGTGGCCATTCCCTCCAGCATCTTCAGCCTCGTTCCGGCTCCGAAGCGATAGGGTGCGACTAGGACACCTGCCTTGGCAAAGTAATCCCTCGTGTCCTTCACCGTACCCGTCACATGCACACCTGGAATGTCTTGGAGCCGTCGGACTTCGGGGCTCGGGGAAGCGCCCACAACCCATAACTGGGCCTCGGGGATTGATTCTCGGATCCTCGGCAGGATGTGGTGCGCAAACCAGATCGCCGCGTCGATGTTCCTGCGGATGTTCATGATGCCGCCCAAGAGGATGGAATTCGAAGATCGCTGCGAGAGCGGGATAAAGCGGAAAAACTCCACATCCACTCCATTCGGGACGGTCCACACTTCAGTCCCCCTGCCGACGCGTCCCCGCATCCGGGCCGCTTCTTCATCGGAGACGCAGAAGACTGCGTGGAACATTGGCAACACCTGTTTCTCAAATCTTCTGACCTTGCCTAGGTTGATCAGAGCGAAGATGCGCTGCGGCCAGCTTCCCTGTTGGGAGTAGCCCTCCCAGACAAGCTCATCCGATTCGGACTCGTCGAGAACCGCAATTGTTCTTTCCGTGAGCCCAGCCGGCAATGCGCCAGCCAAATAGAGAACGTTCACCCAAATCAGATCAAAACGGTCGTCCTCAAGACGGGGCGGGAAAGTCCGACGCAGCTCACTCAGACGAAGCTTGGCTGCCCCATAGGGCAAAGGGGAAAGCAGTGAGAGCAAGGCGCTGCTCAGGCGACCTCCAGCGGGCAATCGGTAAGTATGTACCTCCTCGCAGAGTGAGTCGTAGCGGTGTTCGGAGCTAAGGGCCGGATCGCCCTCGCTGGCGAACAGCGCAATCTGATTTCCCCGCCGCGCGAGTTCTCTCAAGATGTTGAAGATTCGGATCGCCCCACCACCATAAACTTGCCAGGGAACGTAGGGTGCGAGCATCAGAATTCGCACGTCAAGCTGCCACTCCGTCGTTATGTTGGGATAAAGCGCCCGCTGCAACCAGAGAGTAAACCTGAAGTCTGCCACAAACTGATGAGCGGCACACTGAGGTTACAGAGATTGTATTCCCACGCGATGAAGTCGAAGCGTGGCGCGAGCCGCCGGCACTCCTAGCGGGCCACTCTGAACCCCTCGATCAAGAGAATTGGTCATCAGCCCCCCTTGGCTCCTACTGCAGCGAGCGCTTCCTTTCTGCATTCCAGAAACTCGCGTACGAGGTTTCGAACAGTGCCATGGAAGCTGCTTACCGAGAATCTCTCCGCGCCCTGAGCCAAGTGGGTTCGCAGCACGGCGGCGAGGGTTGGGTTCGCCAGGACCGCTTCAACCTTCCGGACCGCGTCCTCGTCGCTTTCATAAATCAGCGCGGGATGGTCAACGATCTCGGTCTGGCCACCGCCGTCGGGGACAAAGACGATACAGCCCGCTTTCACCATTTCTCCCACCGCGATCCCAAACGGCTCATTCTCTCGAGCGCTGAGGCCGTATTTGTGGCCCGCCATCAGCCGGGACTTTGCTTGAGAATCGATTCCTTCTTCCACAAAAACCCATTCCCGGTTTTGGCTGCACAACTGTCTTACACTAGCGACATAGTGCGGGTCGCCTCCGATACCGATGAGGTGGAGATGGATCTTGGCGCCTCGCTTACGTACCTCGCTGAGGATCCTTAGCACTCTCTCCATGCGTTTCTCGATGCTCCATCTCCCGGCGCAGACAAAACCATCTTCGCGGTGTGACCAGGCAATATCCGGGAAGCTGCCCGCGACCGGAGGGTACACGGTGCGGGTCTCAATCCCGTAAAAGTCGCGCACTATCTTTCCTGTCCATTCAGAACTTACCAACGTCAGATTTCTTTTGACTGCTTCCTCCGAAGAGCCGGCAACACGTCGGCTGAGCCCAAGATAGACCTTTCGCAGCAGTGAATCCCGGTAAAACCACCCGCGAAGCCCCCTGGGGAAAGGGGTCAACAGCCGGTGCAGTTCGGGGGTAAAGAGAGGGTCATGGATGAGTTGAATCCCTCTGACACCCATGTCCATCGCCCCATAAGTCATAAACATGAGGTCGAATTCGGGCGCCAACTTTCGACAGAACCGAGCGAAGACACCTCCCCGCAAGGCAGCGAAATTGGTGCGAAGGAGCTGGGGTAGGGGCGCTTCAATGACCGTGATCTTTCTCTCGTCTACCCCTGTGTCGCAAAAGCTGTTAAGACGATCAAGATCTACGCGCTCTTTGCCTCTGCGAGTAGTAATGAGCGAGACCTCGTAATCCTCTTGCAATGCCTCGGCTATCGAAAGCGTGACGCGCTCCGAGCCCCCGTAACCGAGCTGAGGATGGAGGAGGGCCACTCTAGGCCGCGACATGAGCCGACACCGATTTACGCGCCACCATGTGGATCTGTGTCCAGCGGAGTGGCAGGTCGAGCCGCGTGAATCCACAGTCTTTCACGAATTCCGAAATCGTCTCCACCGTCACCGGCCACGGCAGAAACGAAGGATGAATTTCCAGGCAGAGCAGCTCACACGCCGGCTCCGCCAAGGTTCGTCGAAGGCCCTGCAAGACTGCATATTCATAACCCTCAACATCGATTTTCACGGCTCGGGGGACAGGTAGGTTCTCGTTTTCCCGGAGCCAGTCCCCCCGCACGACCTTGACAGCCTCTGAGGCAATCTGCTGCTCGGTGTCTCCAGAATGCAACAGCAGCGACGGGCACGCGCCTCCCCCCACAAAGAGCTGCCCCGTAGCGTTCTGGTCCCCTAGCGCTTGTCTGTACACCCGAACATTCGATAGTCCGTTTAGCTGCAGGTGACCGAGAAGCCGATGGTAAGCTCCCACTTCTGGTTCGATGGCAATCACTTGGCCCTGATCTCCCACGACCTTGGCCAAGGGAATGGCGAACTGCCCGATATGGCTTCCGACGTCAAAGAAAATGTCACCCGGGCGAAGGGTGGAGATCAACACCTCCAAGAAGTCCTGCTCCGCTACAAAGGCTCCCTCCACTCCTCGAAGCTCGACGGGGGTGGAGGCAAAGAACTGCACGTCGATTCCGACCAGGTTGGTTTGAAGTACCTGGCCTTGCGATACTGCCCATCGGTAATAGCACTTCCTAAGGAGGGTTGTAAGACGCAGGAATCGGACCAGTTCCAAGAGTTCAGAGCGATAGGTCAAGCGCCTCAAGGCGTGCATTTGTTCCTCAGCGATTCCTCCACCAAAATGCCCCGGCGGACTGCGTCATAAGCGCGTCGAAGCCTTTGATCAGGACGGGCCGTGGCCAGGGCGGTGCCGCCCCTAGGCCAGCGAGTCCCTAGCGGCTCGCTCTGATACTCCCGAATGAGAGAAAACGACAGACTCGCCTCAGCCCCCGTCCCATGCTCTTTTTCTCGTCCCCCTGCAATGCGTGGCGCCAGGCTCCCAAACCGAATAGGATGGTCGCCAAAAGGACGACCCCACCGCGAGCCGGCAAGGTCAACCGCAACGTCGAAAGGGCGGCGAGAAGCGCACCGAAACCAGCCTGCATTCCCAGTGTGCTCGACATGCCGCCCGCAACCCAGGAACGCAGGGGTAGGATTCGGAGCCGGCCACACGCCCACGCTAAGAGGCCCGCATGTACAACCACCCGGAACATCCAGGCCAGCGCCGCGCCCGTGATGCCCAGTCGTAAAATGAGGCACCATGCCAGACCCCCATAAAGAGGCAGTTCCAGCACCAAGAGCTTGGAGGGGATGTCGGGTCGCCCAACTGCCTGGAGAAGCACGTGGGGAACCCAAAAAACCGAGGAGAGGAGAACGGCTACCGAGATGATTCGGAAGGCCCAGGTACTGTAGTTGGCGAAGTCACTTCCCAACCAGATTCTTAAGATATCGTGGGCGAAGAAGACCGCCAGGATCGTGGGCACGCCCATCCCTAATATTACATAGCGGACGGATCGCACAAAGAAATCTTCTATGTCCGCCTGTCGGCGGCTGGCCCCGAGCGCGGAAAAGGCAGGAAAGAGCACCCCCACCAGTGCTCCGGGAAACACGGAGGCGCGCGAGAGGGCCTCGTAAGGGGCGGCATAATATCCCACCGCGGCCACTGAAACGAGAGCTCCGATGAGCAAGCGGTCGAGGTAGGTGATGAGGGGCGCGACGACGTTGCCCACGCTGACCCAGCCGCCGAAGCTGAGTAGGGCTCGAAGGGCCTTGCCGTCGAAGACAAAGGCTCGCCCCAGGCTCGGGAAAAGACGTAACCCCAGTACGAGGTAGGCCACAAGGGCTAGCAGCCTTGACAAAAGCAGAAAGCCCACGATCGCGGGGAGTCCAAACCCCAACCAGACGGCCCCAGCCGGGATAAGGAAATACGCTGAGTTCAGAGGCAGGGTTACGGCGTTCATCAGGTCGAAGCGCTGCGCGGCCTCCAGGACCCCTCGCAAAGGGCCCATGGCAAAAACCACCGGAAAGGACATCGCAATCAGCAGAAACACGAGGCGTGCCTCTCCGATCAGGCTGGGTGGAACTATGAAAACGTGCTTGATAACAAGGGGCGTCGCAGCGCCAAGGGCAGCCGCACCCAGCGCCCCCAGAACCGTGCTCAAGAACACGGAGGTCCAGACCATGACGGGCAGCCGGTGGGATTCGCCGCTGCCGAGGAGCTCCGCGACAAATTTGGTGGTGGCAGGGCCGAGGCCCAAGTTCAGGAAATTGAAGTATCCCGCCATTATCCAGGAGAGAGAGAGAACGCCGAAGCGGTCAACGCCAAGGCGGTGAAGAACGTAGGGAATGCTCACAATCCCTATGGCGAGCGGCAGTGTGGCGCAAATGAAGTTCAGAGCGGTGTTACGCGCCAGCAGGCTGCCGCCAATCTGGAGGGCGTCCTGGGACGGGGCTACACTTCTTGTCGTCTCAGTCTGCATGGCTCAGCGCTGCCTCTTGAAGGCGAGAACCTCGCAACCGGGGGTCTCGACTTCCATGTTCCATTCCCCCACCCACTCGTGCCACTCGGCGGTGACGTCGAGGAAGCCAACGAGCCGCTTAATCGTACTTCCGGACGCCACACAATTCGAGGATGGCAAAAAGAGCAAACTGGGGTCCGTAGAGCATGGAGCGACGCCAGCAGCGCCCCGGTTCACGGATCAATCGCCAGAGCCACTCAAATCCGTGTTCCCTGATCCAGACGGGCGCAGGGGCGACGTCCCCACTCACGAACTTGGCCGCCGCACCCACGGCGACGACGATCGGGGCGTCAAGTCTTTGCCGGTTGGCGAAGATCCACGTCTCTTGTTTGGGCAGCCCCAGGCATACCCAGAGCACGTGGGGCTTGGCCGCGTTGATCCGTTTGATGATCGCGTCATTCTCTTCGCTGCTCAGCGGGCAGAAAGGAGGTGAATAGGATCCGGCGATTCGCAGGCCGGGAAACTGGCTGCGGAGTCTCGAGGCGAGGCGCTCGAGCACCTCATCCGTATCGCCCAAGAAGTAACTGCTATAGCCACGTTCGTTAGCGAGCGTGCAAAACGCCAACATCAAATCAGCTCCGCGCACCTGTTGGGACTCGAGGGAGAGGTGGGCCGCCGCCGCGCGCGCCGTCCACTTGCCGTCGGGAAGCGAGAGGGCGGCTGACTCGAGAACCTGCTTGAATTCCGGATGCTTGAACCCTTCCATGATGCCGTGCGAGCTGGTCACGGCAATCCAACGCTGCCCCTCCCCTCGCTGAATCCACTTATCAATTTGCCGCACTACATCGTGCAGATTGATCACATGAACAGGAACGCGCAAAACGCGCGCACGCGGAATAGTGGCGTCCCTCGCAAGGTGATTTTCAGCCGTCATGGTTCAGCTTCTCGTTTTGAGTTTCGAAAAACGGTGACCTTCCCCATCACCGTCGGCGTCGGCGCACGATCTTGCCTTCCCGCCGCTCCCAGCGGCCCGTGAAGGTGACCACAAACGATATGAGAACCAGCCGAATGTCCAAGCAGAAACTTCGCCGCCGCGCGTAGAGCAGGTCGTAGCGGAGCTTATGCCGCCGGGACATTTCGCTGTGGCCGTACACCTGGGCCAACCCGGTGAGCCCGGGCCGAACCTGGTGGCGCAAATCGAAGTCAGGAATCTCTGCTCGGTACTTCTTCACCAGTTCCACCCACTCCGGCCGGGGGCCCACAAAGCTCATATCTCCCCGGAAGATACTCCAGAGTTGGGGGAGTTCATCCATAGCCGTGGCCCGCAGAATCCTTCCCACCTTCGTTATCCTGAGATCATTTGCCACCGCCGGCACCACCCCCCATTTTTCGTCAGAATCCGGAACCATGGAGCGGAACTTCAGCCCCCTAAAGACCCGCCCCTCATTTCCCACCCGCGCTTGCCGATAAAAGACCGGGCCGCAGTCGTTGAGCTTTACCGCCAGGGCAATAATACCCCACAAGGGCAGAGATACAATAAGCCCCACTCCGGACAGTAGAATATCAAAGCCCCGTTTGAGCACGCGGTTTCCCAGTTGGGTGGGCTGGAGAAGGAATCAGGCGCCTGCGGCGGGAGCGAACAAACCACGAATAGACGCCAGGATGGCTTGATGATGCCAGTCAAAGGTCAGGTTCCCCTTCAATCTGGACAGCAGACCGATCCCCTGGGCCCTATCAAAGACCCTTTCCGTGAGGCCGTCGGTAAGACACGCGGCCAGCTTGCGCCCCAGATAACCCGTCCACAGCTCCAGGCCGAACGCGGCCCGCCAGAAGCGCTCGAACTCGCCCAAGGTGTGAATACTGAAGTCACCCTTGCGAAACGCCCGCAGCAGGACCGCGCTGGCCATTTCTGCGGAAAGCAGCCCGAAGTAAATCCCACCTCCGGTGGAGGTCTTAACGTGCGCGGCGGCCTCGCCAATCGCCAGAATGCGTTCCCTCACACAACTTCCCACCGGCATCTGTCCAATGGACTTCTCCCGCACCTTCGCCCCACCCCGATCCAGTCCGGGTGCTACTCGCTGCAAAAGGGCGGCAAAGTATCGCCGGGGGTCTTCCCCGCACATCAGACCCACCCGCACCCGCCCCTGCCCCAAGGGAATCTTCCAGCCGAAGGCCCCGGGCGCCACCGACCGCCCCACATACACCTCGGTCGGGTTGGCGGCCCCATCCTTCCCCAGCGGGATATCTGCCTGGATGGCGTGCAAGAATTCGTGCGGCTTCACCAACCCCAGCGCCCGGTTGAGCGAACCGTTCACCCCCGAGGCAATCACCGCCGCCCGCGCCCGCAGTCTCCTCACCGCCTGCTGGCGCGAGCGGAAATGCAAAAGCACGCCATCCTTCTCGCGCTCGATAGCGTCAACAAACCGACCTGAACACAGCTCCGCGCCGGCCGAGCGAGCCAAGTTCGCAAGGGCACGGTTGAATTCCGCCTTATCGACCACGCGAGCCAGGGGTGTCGCCGAGCGATACTCCAACCTTCTTCCCGCAGGTGAGACCGCCTGAATGCAGCATATGTGGTTCAAGACAGGCCGCACAGGCAAACCAAACCGCACAAACGCCTCTTCCCCGATGACCCCAGAACAGACAGCGTTTTCACCGATCCGCTCCTGGGCGTCCAGCACCGTGACCTCCAGGCCCGCCGAGGCGAGTTGATAGGCAGCATACAACCCCGCCGGACCCGCCCCGATCACCGCCACATCTCGCATCACCGCCATGTCACCTCAGGTCACCATATCCTCTAACAAGAGTCCTCAGTCCATGTCCACGAGGATGGGTGGGTGATCGTCCGAAAGAGCCGCGTCAGCATCTTCCGAAGTTGGACGTCCCCGGGAATAATAATAGTTGTAATACCCATAACGCGAGCTATAGTACCCGTCAACTCGATTGGCCAGCTTGTTGAGGATAGCGCCTAGGGTATTTGCGCCGGCCCGGTCCAGGATTCGCCGAACTCGATTCAAAGCGCCGCGCGAGGTGGCTCCGCTCTCCACCACCAGCACCACACCATCCGTCAGCGTTGAAAGAAGGACTCCATCCGTCACCAGCAACAAGGGCGGTGAGTCAAACACAATGTGTTCGAAGCGCTGGCGGAGGTCCCGTACCAACCCCTTCATAGCAGGTGACGACAGCAACTCGGCTGGATTGGCGGGAATCGGTCCGGATGGAAGCAGCCAGAGGTTGGGGAGTGCGGTGAATGACTGGAGTATCTGATCGATGTCGTGCTCGCCCGCGAGAAAGCTACTCAGGCCGGGTCCCTCACCCTCCGACAGACCGAGGGCCTTGAAGACATTGGGCTTGCGTAAATCCGAATCGACCAACAGCACCCGGCTACCACGCTGCCCCAGCGCCAAAGCCAGGTTGACCGAAGCGAAGGTCTTCCCTTCACCAGGATGGGCACTCGTGACCAGCAGCGCCCTAGGCGGCTGGGGCGTGCCGGAGAGCAGAATCGAGGTGCGCAAGACTCTGAAAGACTCCGCCATTTGCGATCCGGGCGCATTGAGAATGGTCAATGTCTGGTTGCCATTTCCCACCGCTCTCCGGGCATGGTGGCGGAAGTAATGGCCATAGCGTCCGCGCGATGCGGTCCCCATTGGAATCACGGCCAAAGCGGGAACACTTATCTCCCTCTCGATTTCCTCCGCTGTCATCAGGGTGCGATCCAGGCTCTCCCGGACAAACGCCAGTGTGACTCCCAGAATGAGGCCCACCAGAAGGCCGAGGGCAATATCCACTGGCCTGTCCGGACGGATAGGCGAGCTGGGAACCAACGCCTCGTCGGCCAGACGGACGTTCGCCGCGCGTAAGCTTACCGAGACGGTGGCATCTTTGAGGCGTTTCAGCAGATCGTTGTAAAGCTGCGCGTTGGTTTCGTATTCATTTTTCAGCAGGTTGTATTGAATAAGAAGTTGGTTCAACTTCTCGACCTGGGCTTTTTGCTGAGCTACCTCCTGCGTGAGAAGCTGCTCGCGGCGCAGGGCGGTGCGGTAATCGCTACCGATCCGCTCAATGATCCGCTTGCGTTCGCGCTCCATGAGCGACTCGATCTCGCTGATCTGATTGCGCAGTTCCTTCACTTTATAGAAGTTCGGACCATATTGAGAAATGGCCGCGGCATACTGGGTCTTGAGTTCAGCGTATTTCGAGTCCAACTGCTGGAGCAGGGCGTCGTTGGCCACGATGGCCCCCTCAGCTTTGTTTCCCTGTACCGAATCGTACACAGATTGTTTGTTGGCGCGGTCCGTCTGTGCCGCGGTGAGGTCTTTGCTCAAATCCGCTAGGCGTTGTCCCACCACGTTCTCTTTGTTCCCGAGATCGGCGATGGAGTTCTCACGCTCGTAGTCCACTAGCGCCTGCTGCGATTTCTGCACCTTGGCTTTGAGCTCATTGAGTTGCTGTTCCATCCACGCCGAGGCTTGCCGGGTGGTTTCGTATTTGGAACGAAAATTGGACTCCACGTAATTCTTGACCAGGGCGTTGGCTACACGCGCCGCCAGGTTCGGGTCAACACTGTCGTAGCTGACCTCCACCAACCGGCTCTCATTCAACAGTTCGACATGAACCCCCCCCTTAAAAGCCGCAATCAACATTGCTTGACGCTGTGTGGGAGAAGTGCCGGCGTTTGCTGCCCCGCCCTTCCCCCCCGCGCTGAGCTCCGAGTTCCCTTCCGCAAGCCCCAGCTTCTGTATGGTTTCCCAGGCCAAGTTGTTGTTCTGCAAGAGATCCACTTGAGTTTGGAGAAAGGCATCGTCGGTGGCCGCACTCGGGTTAAGCTCGTTGAGCGTTTGCACTTGAGGCGTCTCCGCCTGGATTTCCATGCGGGCCGTGGCACGGTACACTGGCTTCATGCGGAAGACAACAAGTGTCACCAAAAGTGTAGTAATGAAGGCAACGGTGAAAAGGGTCGCACGGCGCTTTTTGAGGATCTGCCAGTAGGTATGGAACGAGTATGGCTCAGGCCCCAAAGCCTCGGCGTCCAAAACGGCGTATCCCGGATAGCCCGGCCGCTCAGGTGGACCCCCGTTCGTCGGTATGAGCTTGTCATTTTCTGCCATCTCTTGTACCTCCGTCGCCAACTCTGCTTCTTGCTCGCGTCACTTGAAGGGCCGCGTGGCATGAAACGCGCCCATGGGCAGAGTTCACGCCTTCACCCGCCTTAGGCAATCTCTAATATGGCGCACGCCAAATCGTGGTACTCACCGCAGCGGTGATAACTTCGTCGAGTGTTCTCTTGACCCCGCTTTCGGGCACATAAAGGACGTCGCTAGCCAACAGTTGTTGATCCGGAGCTCGGTTCGACAGCACCTTCTTGAGGTCCACCGGGACTTCCTGCCTTCCCCCGGAAGCATCTGAGAGCTTGCGGATGATCACGGCTTTTGTCGGCTTCGCCGTGCGCGTGAAGCTGCCCGCCAAGGCAATAGCCTTCAGCACCGTCATTTGCTCCTGGTTGTTGGAGAGGAGAAAGCCCCCAGCCCGGGTCACAGCGCCCACCACGTAGATAATTCCCGCCCGTTGAACCATGACCCGATCCCCCGGGTACAAATCTACATTAAGGCTCGCGTCACCGTTCTGCCAGAGTCGCCAGACGTCAACCTTTACCGTAGGTGAGATCGCTGGATTGCCCTCCTGCGCGGTCCGGGCAGAGTCAAGCCCTGGCCCCCGCGGAGCACTCTCCGCACGGGTGACAATCGCCGTGTTGCCCGCATCCTCGCTGAGCCCTTCGCTCTCAGTCAAGAGTTCGAGCAGCGTCGTGTGACCGTAAACCGGATAAACACCCGGTTTCCTTACCGCACCGGAAAGCACGACCGAATTCCACGGCGAAGATTTCACCGTCACAGTAATTTGGGGATCCGTAAGCACTCCGGCGTCAAGAAGGTCCTTGCGAAGGGCATCCGAAAGCTGGTCGAGCGTCAGGCCTGCCGCCATGACCGGTTGCGGCAGCATTGCCATGGTTATCATTCCATCCCCATCTACCCGATACTCGCGCGAAAGCTCTTGTAGACCGACGATGTAGACTTCCAGAAGATCGTCTCTGGCGATCACATACCGCGCTCCCACCCGGACGCTGGGAGAGGCGCTCGAAGATGCCGGCCTGAGGGGGGAAATCGGGGCCACCGTCTGAGATGGAACTGGATTCTGCGCCCAGGCAAGGCTACCCAGGCAAGTCAAGCCAAGCCCAGCGAGGACCACACTCAACTCAGCCCTCCTTCGCGGACGCGCCGCGCCGTGGAGTAAACGGCCAACCACCCTGCTGGCAGCCTTGCTCAGCGACCGGATTCCCAAAGCCGAAGCTCTTGCTCCCCCTGCCATGATCTTCACTCCTTAAGACAACTTCCGATCCCGGTTCCGGCTCACCATCCGGAGAAGTTTGGTGTTGTAGCGGCGAGTATAAGCGTCAACTGACGGACAAAGCCGCCTCTACATCAAATCGTAGCGACCGAAATCAATACCGCAAACCACGCGGCGTTGGCGGGGATATGCAGGTTGAAATCAACAAAACTATGCACGAGCAAGCCGCCGCAGCCGAGAGCAGCACCCAACTGGATCCAGCCCGCGTCGTGTTGCAATCGGTCCCCCAATCTCTTGAACGCCAAGCAGGAGAACATCACCAAGGCCACTACCATCAGCAACCCACCCACCAAACCGGTTTCGGCCAAAGCTTCGGCGTAGTCGTTGTGGGCGTGGACCCAAATCGAGTCAGTCGAAAAGCTTTGATAAGCCGGGTAGGCAGTCTCAAAAGCGCCCAGCCCGGCCCCCAACAAAGGACGATCTCGGAGGACGTGAAGAGAATCCAGTGCCACAATTCTCCGGTCGGCATAACTCGCCTCCGTGGACTGGGCAGAGTTGGCGATGGTCAAGAGGTGCTTGGAGATCTCGCCCTGATCCAGCCAGAGAAAGAGCAGTACCGCCGCTGTAATCCCCAGTCCCCCCGCCGCGGCAAGGCTCCGCCGGCGGGGCGCCGGCGCCCACCCCAGAAGGACCGCGCCGAGAATCACCACCTCAGCAAGTAGGGAGACGAATCCTCCCCGCGAGCCGCAAAGCAGCAGGGAAGCGATGGGGACCAACATGGCGACCCCCAGCGACGTTCGCATTGAGTCGTCTCGCGGACGTGAAAGGACGTAGGCGGCCCCCACCGGAACCAACATCTCCATCAAGCCCGCATAGTGGTCGTGGTTGACGTAGGGGCCAAAGGGTGAACCCGGCGTTGGCACGCGCCAGTAAATCAGGCCATTACCTGAGAAAAGCTGTAGCAGGGCAAACAGGGCCAAAGAAAACGCGTAGACCACCACCGCAAGCCCAAAAGCCCGCAGTGCTCTCTGAGCTCCTGTGGCCAAGAGCTGGCCTGTCAGGAAGAAGAAAATCAGATCGGTGAGCAGCTTCAGGAGTGATTCTCGAGTGGCAATGGGATCGAGCGTGCGATGCGCGAAGAATTGAATCGTCGCCAGCAGAAGAAAGAGCGAGGCCGGCAAGTAAAGCGGGGACCAGAGGAGCTTCAGATTACCTTGCCGCGCGCCGGTAACGGACCAGAAAAGGAGCATAAGAAATGCCCCAACCGCCATCGCCCCCCAGGCCCACTCCTGCACCGCCCCAAAAGCCAGAGGGGCCGCCAGCAGAGTCGCGAGCAACAGCATCCGAGCCGCCAAGAACCATAGGGAGCTTCCCCGCGTCGTTGCCCCAGCGACTCCAAAGGACATAGGAGCAGCTCCCATATTTGCCGATGGAGATGACTTATTCAATGGCGCGACTCTAATGCGGCTGTTCCGCTCGCCGCGCCCGTCGCCTTCAGGGACACGGCGTCAAGCCAGAAAGTCCCGGTAATTTCTTCGGGGAAAGTTTCGCTGCGTGGCCGCCAAAGGGAAACCCGCACTGCCTGTGTCTGTGGGCCGGTAGAGAAGTTCAGTGTGACCATATGCCAGGGAGTGTTACCCACCGTTGTAGCAGTGCGAACGTCCAAGCAGCTTGGGCAGGCTGCGTCCCTCACTCGCAAACGTGGCCCGCTGTCAGAGGTAAGGTCCTGGCTGCGGACGTAGGCAGCCAGCGTGTAAGCCTGGTTGGGGGCCACACGAATAATCTGGCAAACCGGCTCGAGTTCATCGTTGTGGCTGATCGGGAAATCGAGGCGAAGGCAACGCCTCCCTTCAAAAGGAGACGAGTCGGCGAAATCAACGGATGCGTATGGCAAGGGTTGCGAGCGCCAATCGAACCCCGCCCCTAAGGGCGGTTGTTCAAAGCCGCCGTTGAACACTAGATTACCCTCCTCGCTGCCCGCGGGTTTTGCGATGACGCCTAGCCGCTCGAGGTGCCTCCAAATGACCCAAGCTTCCTGATACCGCTTGTGACTCAATAAGCGCTCAAGGTACGGTCGTATGGCCACGAAAGGGAACGTCGCGCCGCTGTCGACTACCCGGGTCCAAGCTCGATGCGCAGCATCGAAGTCGCTATTCGCGCTCAGAAAATCCGCAAAGGCCAGCGCCAGCTTGGGGTCTTTCCCTCCGCCCACGACGTTTTCGAGAATCGTCCTCGGATCACCATAGGTGCGCAGGGTGAGATCGAAGGTGGGCGCGGCATAGTCAGGGCTTAGCTCGAGCAGGTGGCGGAAGAAAGGCAAAGCTGCCTCCGACCGCTCAGTGCGCAAATAGTGGTTGCCGGCAACCCACCAAACCTGCGGTACCATGGGCGAAAGGACGAGGGCGCGACGAAGCGCTTGGTCGGCACAAGCTCTGTCATGGAGGGACTCACAAGCGGAGGCGAGGGTCAGCCAGTAGTCGGTTTTGTTAGGATTCAACGCTGCGGCTCGACGCGCCTGTGCCGCGCCTTCGGCAACATTTGACAGCCCCAGCGAACCGCCATAAAGCTGGCTAAGCCGATTGTGAAGCACCGGATTTCCGGGATCCATGGCAAGCCCTTTCTGGACCTCGGAAACCTCGGTGGACTTCCCGAGCGCTGAGGCTACCGATATCTTTATTGCCTCTGTGCTCCCCACAAGCGCCGCGAGCCCTACCAAGGAAAGAAACAGTCCTGCGCGCCACCACGGCCTCAAGGAAAACTCTATGCAATTCGTAAAGAGAAGGCGCATGGTCGGGGACCGATTGGCTTTGTCGTGCTCATCTGGTGTTGGGATTGTACAACAAACCCCGCTTACATCCAAATCTGTGGGAATCGTAAAGTCAGCAAGACCATACAGCTCCGCCCTCTGACTTCCAGGCGGGCATCCTGCAAGCCCAAAACCACAAACCATCGCCGCGCTTATCGACCAATGCCGGTCGCGTGTTCTTCACACCTTCCGAGCCTGTTGGGGTCGAATATTTAGCCGGTACATGCGCGGGAGAGAACTGGTCTTTCATTACTCGGGGGACACACACTCCCGCCCCCTTGACGCGGGACTATATCACTATCTCGACGGCTAGCCAAAGATAATTCGCAACACCGGGTTTCCGAAGAATCCGTGGGCATCAGCCGCTGCCCAGTCGTGCTTCCCGAGCGAGCAAGAAGAGCCCCTTGAGCACCTCGGGAATCTTCGGACAAGCACTCTAAGAGGGCAAGTATCAAAACGGTACACAGGTGTCTGCCGGGAACCTGGAAACAGAGAAGAAGTACTTGACAGGCGGGAGAGAAAGGTGTTGTCTGAATGCTTGAAATCAGAGACGATGCTTACGGAGTCTCGAATTCGGATGGCGCTGGCAAGCACCCTGGCCTGCCTGCTCTTGTTCTCGCCCCGCGCCCAGCCTTCCGGAGGGCAACCCCTTGGTCGCATTCTTTACGCCCATGCTACGAGCGTTAGGGGAGTAGCTGTCCCAAAGTCAGAGACCATTCTAAGTGGCGATGTCGTCGCCACTTCCGACGATGGAAGTGCCCTTGTAGAGCTCAACTCGGGAGCGAGATTGAAAATCACGGAAAATAGCTCCGTTCGTTTTCTTGGTAACGGCCGCAAGGTTCAAGCGCAGTTGCTGGCGGGCGCGGTGGTTTCGGAGAGCGCCGGCGAGCCCACGCTGGTGGTGACCGCTTTAAAGTTCCAATTCGAACCTTCGCAGGAGGAGTCCTCTCGCTACGCGGTGGCCTTGTCTAAGGAGCAGGAAACCGTTGTCGGCGCCATGAAGGGGGATCTCCTTGTCAGGACACCGGACTCGACCGGCAGCTATATCCTTACAGAAGGAGAATATGCGGCTATCCCCGCCTCTTCGGCTGATGTCCCCATGGAAGAAAAGGCTGGGGGCGAGCCGGCCTCAGCCGGACAAGTTGGTACCGTCAGGAGTGCCTTCCCCGAGGAGGTCATTCAGCGCGAGGGACAGGGTGCGGAGATTCCGTTGAAGGTGAAAGATGCCGTCTACCGGGAAGATGTCATCCGTGCTTTGAAGTTCGGTCAAGTTCGGATTGCGCTTCTGGACGGTTCCTTCTTAAACGTCTGCGCTGACTCCGTCATGAGGGTTACCAAGCACGATCCGCAGAAGCAGCAGACTCAGGTCGAGCTAAGACAGGGGCTCATGCGAGCTGAGGTCGTGAAACTCACCAAGCTCGGCGCCAGCTTTCAGGTCCAAACCCAGACCGCGATAATCGGCGTGGTAGGCAGCGTCCTTTTCGTTCACGCATCTTCTGACCACACTCAAGTGTGCTCTATAGAAGGCGTAAGTTGGGTTCATAACATCAATCCAGCGATTGTCGGGCAGGTCACATTGCAGCCAGGCCAGTGCACGACCGTGCCGCCCGGGCTGCCTCCTACCCCACCCGCGCAGACGCCGGTTCCCGAGTTGCCATGCCATATTTACGAAGCCGCGCCTTGCTACATTGGATCGCTCAGCAAAGCAAGTTCCCGGTTGCTGTTGATCGCTATTGGAGCGGCCGCGGCGGCGGCAGTCGCCCTTCCGGTGCTTACCAGCCCCACCGTGCCATTCTAGTGCCACACTACCGAAGAAAGTAAAACCGGCGATGGCCTGCCACCCTGATGCCGCAGCCGCGGGAGAAGGGTCTGTCGATAAGTGTCTTGCGTCAGCGAGCGGAAAAACTTCGATAGCTGCGTTGAACGAGATAACCATACCCTGCGTTGATGACACCCAGGGTGCTTGTCGCCAAGCGGGGGTGAGATTTGTGCAGCCGGTCGACTCCGTAG
>Ga0187771_10000330_pt1 | contig 28094 bp, 28 predicted proteins | sample 0116_SJ02_MP15_1_FD_133139 | JGI IMG/M metagenome (GOLD analysis project Ga0187771, IMG submission 133139) | Tropical peat soil microbial communities from peatlands in Department of Meta, Colombia - 0116_SJ02_MP15_10_MG | ecosystem: Environmental > Terrestrial > Soil > Wetlands > Peat | place... | reverse complement strand
GTATGCTGAGACGCCGGCCTGATTGTAATCGGCGCCCAGTTTGGATTCAGGTAGAAGTGTTTCTCCAGCTAGTTGGATTTGCTGGCTCGCGAGAGGATGAGCCATCCACGATACCCTCACTTTCGGGTTTTGACGGCGTAGTTCCTTCACGATGGCTAGATCTCTAGTAATATGACCCAAGCCGCCCTGCCAGCTTAGAAAAAGAATACTATTTCCCGTCATGCATAGGCACCTTACTCAGACGAGCTGACATTGTTATGCATATATACTGTTGCGTTGAAGATGAGAGACTGAACTTTGAAATTCTTAACGTGGAACGCTGTACGTTGGGTAGGTTAAGAATAGAGATGAAATTACCGGACAATTCTCCATTAGTCCTTTCCATGCCAGTTTTTAGTTTTGAGGAAAAGTTATAGCTTAACCGGCTCAAGGTACTAAGGTTGCGTTCGACGTGCTTGAAGGAAAAAGAGTCAACCTCAGAATGGCCGAAAAAGAAGACATTCCCTTACTCCAACAATGGCTGAATGATGCGAGGTTTATTGGTAACTACATGAGTTATCCCGTTCAGGCTTCCAAAAACGAGCTTGAGTCACAAGTGCTAGAGCACAGACTCTACGGAAACGAATGGGTGGACTTCATCGTAGAAAAGAAGGACGGAACAGAAATCGGTGAAGTGGTTCACTTTATTAGTGCGCCAAATTTTGGTTGGGTGGAAATAGGCTACGCAATAGTTCCACAGGAAAGAAACAAGGGTTACTGCACTGAAGCCGTTCAGATTTTGACGGACTATCTGTTCCTCACGAAGGATATTGGAAGGGTACAAGCAACGATAGACGAAGAGAATCAAGGTTCAAGACACGTCCTTGAACAAAGCGGTTTCAAGAAAGAAGGTGTGCTCAGAAAGGCGTTGTGGAATGGTGCTGGAAAATGGGTTGACGGCTGCATATACAGCGTACTCAGAGATGACTGGAAAGAGCCGAGAGTGCTCACGAAGGGGACCTAAAAAGCCCGATAGGAGCAAGATGCCGCGATGAGTGAATATAGTCAAGAAGACTATTTTAATGCCGTTAATGAACTCGTTGAGGACATAACTAAGAAGTATGCGGACAAAGTCAAGGCAATCTACGCTGGTGGAAGCTTCGCAAGGGAAGACTTTGTTCCAGGACGCAGTGACGTAGATCTCTACGTGGTTACGCAAGATCAAGAGGAAATAACGCAGGCAAATCTACAAATTACAGCATCGGAAGTGGAGAAAAGGCATTTTGAAAAGCTGAAGTCTGTTCTAGACAGAGTTATGGACGTGAGTGTGACAACGCTGCAAGAAATACGAGATGGCAAGTCCTTTTTAGGAGCAGGCTTTGAATACGCGAACTTCATCAAGGATGGAAAACTCCTGTTTGGAGAAGATATCAAAACACTAATTCCAAGACCATCAGAGGAAGAACAAAGGGAATCTGCAAAGAAGTACTTAGCGAAAGTTTACGAAATGATCTCGAAACAAGAGAGAAGCTTCAAGTTGCTCAAATGGGTTCCTTTAGGAATTCTTCCAAGAAAAAGCAAGGAGCACTGGACTCGTCAGGCTTTTAATTTGATCTTCAGGAGCGCAGCATTGTTCCTTGGCAGTAACGGCGTCTACGTGAGCAGCAAGAAAGACATAACACAAGCTTTCAAGGGGTTTGTGGAGAAAGAGGAGCCTTGCAGCATGATCACCTCGGCATTATCGTCGTGGGAGAAATGGAGCACAGAACAGTTAAGCGACAGAGAGACAGGGCAACTGCTTGCATATTCTCTTAAATTCGTCAAAGAATTGCGACAGTGCGTACGCAGCTAGCGGGTAGACAAGTCTTGACTGCTGTTTCTCTGAATGCTCAGCATGCCAAAGATTAAATCTGATGCCGCGAAGAATATTGTGGAAAGCTGAGGGGAAAGGCAAAGTTTTTTTCCTTTCCTCCCTTTTGCCAGTCCCCTCTCCTTTCTCCGTTCTTATCTCGTGACCTTCAGTGAGCTTGAACATTCCTGCGAGCAGCGGATCGCCATCTTTACGCAACTTCAATTCGAGCATTTAGTGGTTTATCAAGGCCGTAGTAGCCATCGATGGAAGACCAGACGTAACAAGCCCATCGCGAATAATCCAGGTATACGTGTCATGCGGGCAGCCTACAACTCCGGAAAAAGAGGTTATCCGCGAAGTCGTAGTCATCAAGACCCCGTGCGAAAAATGTGGAGCCCTTATGCGTGAAACGGACGCTTTCTGCCCAAATTGCGGAGCGAAAAGAGCATAGAAACATTCTAGTTAACAACACTGAGCCATCAGGTCCAGAGACTAGAAAATGGAAGCCGAAAAAGTAAGATTTCGCTCAAACAAATAAAGATAGAAAAGCTTAGATCAGCCATAATGTTTCGATTCTAATTCGACGCGAAAGGAAAACAGAAAATGGCCGAGCTCGTATCAATTTGTGGAACCTGCTGCGGTTACTGCCCAGCATACAGAAAGCAACTGTGTCCCAGTTGCCACGAGATTAACAAGAGAGCTAGACGATCCTGCCCGATGTATCGTTGTGCACTTGACAAAAAAGTGAAATCATGCTTTCTCTGCGAAGATTTTCCATGCAAGACTCATTTCGAAAAAGGCCTAATCTACAAGCATTCTTTCCTTGAATCACTCAAAAAATCAGACTTTTCAATCGGTAGAAAAGCAGTAGGAAAGCCATAATAGAAGCCTACGTCCCGGTTTCTTGTCCTGATAGGCGCGTTGATTTGTATTATTATCACTGTTCGGGAGCTAAGGCGTCTTCGGAAACAAAGCAAACAGGCTTCGTCGTAAGACCTTATTCTGCCTTTTTGTGTAATGGCTTCTTAGAAACGCGCGCACTGGTAGTGCCACAGAAGATTTGCCCACAACTTTTATCTCGCTCACGTGCATGGATATACCTGAGGAAAGGATATGCGTAGACTCTGGGTTTTAACGATAATCGGAATTCTCTGTTTCTCAATGTTTTCGTTCTTCCGTTTTGGGTTGATAAGAACTGAAGGATCTGCGCTGCCCATAACGGCGCACGCCGCAGACGCCTTATGGGTTGAAGACTCAGCCAGTGGCGCCACGTCATACGCGTGGAATACGACCGACACCCAAGTCGGCTACACGTTCACGGATCAGTTCTGCTTAAACCTGAGCACCGCTGAAAGCCTGTTCTCTTGGCAGGTGGAGTTTACTTTTCCGTCGTTCATCACCTTCGTAGGCACGACGGCGACTGGAGAGGGACCGTGGATGGACGGTTACACGGATACTGGGACAACCTGGACGCTGGAGACGGCGACCATGGGGGAAGCATTCGATGAGTTGGCGCCGAACGCCACGTACAGCTCTATTCCAGGTCACGCCGGTGTCCTGTTTAACGTGACATTCGAGGTGAACGCAGCACCGACGATGCTTACCAGTCCATTCACCGGCGCGATCAACGTTACCTTCCAAAACGTGCCGGGTGGAGACACGTGGTACAGCCCAGACAACTCCACTTTCATACCGTATCCGCAAGCCTACGACCTTCCGATAACCTACACTTGGACACCGCCGACCACACACCCATATATGACCGTTGTCCTGTCAACACCTCCAAGGACTACGGGAACAGGAACCAACAGCAGTCCGCTCGTGTACGGTCCGATCCCGCCATCAGCGATTGGCCAGACCTTCACGGCAACTGTGAGCGTGACAAACGTTGACCCTGCGTGGACCATGGATGATGCAGACTTTACGATGACGTGGAACAGCACTGTTATCGATGTCCTAGGCGCACCAGGAGCAAACTTGACCCTAGCTTCGGACTGGAGTGTGACAACCAACACCGTTGCAGCAGGTGGACTCGGAAAAGAATGGACGTTCGCGGCAGACAGCACAGGAGGAGCATCCGGCACCGTACCAGTTGCAACACTAACGTTCACCGTGGTGTTCCAAAGTTATTCCTACTTTAAGCCTCTGTACTGGGTTGACTTTAGCTACGTAGTGTTCCTCAATCAAGTGTTTTCCGACCCTGCGGGGACGTTAACGGCAGACCTAACGACAGTGGATAGTTCAAGAAGCGGGTACGTGACTGTGAGCCCAATTTTCAGTCCTTTTCCACCTCACCTGGAAATGGTTCCTTCATCGACCATAGTGGGCCCCTCGCCATCGAAGGGAATGGTCATCTTCGTCAGCGTGAACGTCGTGGACCTGACCCACATCTGGGAGATTATCGCGATCCAGTTCCGTCTGCAGTACGATGACTCAGTGCTTAGTTTCGTAAGCGCAAGCGAGGGCCCTTTTCTGACGAACCCAACGTGGGACCCGTACGGAACTGCCTTCAGTGTGGTAAACGAAGTGGGAGGAGACGGAACATACCCATTCACCCACCTCAAAGTCTCCGACCAGCTGAACCCGAACCCGCTTACGGGCAGTTATTATGACGTTTATGCGTTCCCGAACACGGATGAATCGTCGGGCGTCAACTCGACCCTAGCCACGTTCGCATTTCAGGTCTTGCAGCAGAACTCAGTCGGCGGAGCAACGATTAATGCGAGCTTGAATATACTACCGTTCTCGCCCACTACCATCCTCTCCCCGGGAAACAACTTCATCTCGGCGACGTCAGAGGGCAACTTCATACCCAGCTTCCCCGACGTAAACGGCACCGTCACGATCGAGGCGGTTGGGCCTTTCCACGACGTAGCCGTCACCAACGTTACGTCTTCTAAAATTGTGGTTTTTCAGGGCTACAACCTAAACATGAGCGTCACAGCAGCCGACCCGGGCAACTACACGGAAACGTTCAACGTCACGGCCTACGCCAACACAACCTATATTGCTTCGCAAAACGTCACCCTGAACGGCGGAGACTCCACAACTCTGACCTTCACTTGGAACACTGCAGGGTTCGCTAAGGGCAACTACACCATCAGCGCCTACGCTTGGCCCGTTCAGGCCGAGACAAACACGGCGAACAACAACTTCATCGACGGTTTCGTCTACGTGTCTATGGCCGGCGACCTAACCGGCGCTACGCCTTTCGTTCCTGACGGCAAGTGCGACGGCAGAGACATAACAGTTGTAGCAAAATGCTTCGGCTCTCGTTTGGGAGATCCGAGGTATAATCCGAACTGCGACATCCTAGACCGCGGAAAAATAGACGGAAGAGACATAACCATCGTAGCAAAACACTTTGGGCAACACGACCCATAGCATTTTCTGTAATAATAATCGAGGAAGGGCTAAGCAGGGCTTTTCTGTTTTCCAAGTTTCAATTCGGCTCGAAGCTTTGTCGAGAGTTTGAAATCTAGCGCGGCCTTTGTAGCCGGGCGCTCCTAAACGATGGCAACTCGACTAAGCCATAATAACTGCTTTATGTTTTTGCTGGGTTGCCTTTGAAACTGCTGTTCCCATTCTTCTTCGTCGTGAACACTCTGACATGCTCGAGACTAAGATTGACTTTGATCCCGGCAGAGCAAACACGGTCATAATTGCTCCCAAAGATTGTGCGAAGAGAATCGGTGGAACCGTTAGAACCCTCATGCCAGAAGAAGTCACGATAGACAACACAAGCATAAAGGCAGTTGAAGCATATAACCTCAAACGGTTCAAGTCTTCTGGAAAATTGTGGCATCCCAAAGGATACGGGTGGGCTACCTGATAGGAACAGAAGGTAAGACGATTTACCATGCAGGGGACACGGATTTCATCCCTGAAATGTGCAAACTAAAGAACATAGACTTAGCCCTCCTTCCTACAGGAGACAAATACACGATGGACAATTCTGAAGCGGCGGAAGTCGCAATAGCAATTAGCCCAAGAGCTGCAATGGCTATGCATACTTGGCAAAAAGACCGTGAAGAATTCAAACAGAAAACGGAAGCCAAATCAAGAACCAAAGTGGTGCGAGAAAGAAGGGGAAGAATACAAAGTCTAGCCCTGCTTCGCTTTCGGACGAAAATATCAGGAGTTCTTATCCCACAGCCAATTCGACCCTTTGGTTTTGCGGAAGAGTTGTAGTCGAACCTACTTTTCCACTTTGAATAATCTTGATGCAGAGCAGCTCAAGAGTCTGAGTGACTCCTTGTGTGATTCGTCTTCAGAAGCAATTTTGTTGAGGGACTCCAACACTTCATCCCTAACTCTTAATCTGACTGTTCTTCCATCTTTCAGGAAAACAGCCGAGGTGCTCCTGCCTTTCCTCAGTCTTATGTTACGCTTTCCCATTGTGCATCCAGTAACAAACTGAACGCCATCGACGAAGCATGAAGTTGGGGGAGAAGGCTTTGTGACCACTATAGCTTTCATCTCAAAACAGTTCTTTCCAAGCAAGGAATTAGCCAGCAGACCAGCTTTCACACCCAGAACTAGAAACGGTCCCAGATGACCATGAAACTCGACTAAGCGTTTGAGAAATTCTTGAGAGGTCACAGGACCTGTCCGTTTACTCTGCATTTTTCTCCTCCGACATGCTGAAACTACTTCAATCTGCTGTCTATTCTTTATGTCTTTTCATGGAAGATACATTAAATGGAGGGTTCAGAAATGTGTCTCAGACTATCTTGCGTATGCCTAAATGCGGAACCACAAGGTAATCACAATTGTTTTTCTCCATGTATGTTTGTGAATGATGGATAGGCGGAAAGTCATCTTCCTCATATTCTTTCAAGAAAACTCTAACGAGCGAAGGAAAGTTTGGCTCTTCAGTTACAGGTCTTATTTCTTTTCTTTTTATAGCATCAACCAGTTTCTTCAAGAGGTCTGTATATTCCTTCGTTTTACCATGCTCTATTCTTCTAGCTTCCGCAAAAGCCTCGTAGATTCTTTGATAATCGTTGCCAAATCTCTTTTTGTAAGGTCCAAAGTTGACTCTGACCCATTTCTTTCCATACAGTTCTTCAATCATAGGATCCTCAGAAGGTTTTGCATTTTCCAAATTTCTTCTTATCCATCTCTTCAATTCAGTTTCATCCATCATCTCAAGCAAGTGGAAAGGTCCCAAAGACGACTGATACAAGAATTTTAGCAGGTCCATGAAAGTCACTCCTTCGTGTAATTCCATTTGTCTCTTCAGGACCTTCGCAAGAGGGTCTCCAGCAGCACTTCCTGCAAACTTTAGTTCTACTGTGGACAGTCGTTCCTCGTTATTTATCGTTGTTTCTTCCTCAGAACAATCAAAAGCCCTGTTTCGTAAATATCTTCGCTATGACTGTGCGAATCTAGCGTTTTCGTGTTTTACTCTTTCGACATTTTCTGAGCCAGTTTTCTGGTTTTGCGGAAGAGTTAAAGCTGAACTTGGAATTGGGAAGTTACTTCTCAAAAAAGTCTCGTGCCACTAAACGCTTCGAACAGGAAAAGGACACCAAACATGATGGATATCAAGGATACTCCGATTTTGATGTGGCGTTCGGAAATGTATCTGGAAATAATGTTGCCAAAAGCCACACCTAGAGCTGTTAACATTGTGAAAGCAAGAATTGCTCCCAAGAATACTTGAATCGGAGCGTATTTTGCGGATAAAGCTATGACCGCAAGTTGTGTTTTGTCACCAAATTCCACAATCGCTATCAGTAGAAAGGATGTTGTCACGGTTCTTGAATGTTCCTTGATTTTGACCGTTGTAGCTTTTCTCGAAAATAACGTATAAACTCCAAAAATGAGGAATGAAATGCCGCCTACCAAGTAAATCCAAGATGCTGAAATGTAAGAGGCAATTGCTCCACCTATTGATGCACTAATTCCGACAACTATAGCAAAAGCAAGAATAGCACCGATGAAAACCGACTTTGGTCTATGCTTGGCACTTAGATTGATGACTGCAATCTGTGTCTTGTCGCCGAATTCGGCTACTGCAACAATAGCAAATGCTGACGATATCGGAAGTAGGTCTATTGCCATATCTTCCCAGAAGAATCTTCTGTCGCCCTTTTAAGTGTGTTTTCATGTTCTACTATTTTCTACATTTTTGACCCAGTTTTTCGGTCTTGCTGACGAACGGCAAACAACTAACACAAATTGTCTACAGAAACCAAGAAAGTGGAGTGCTCAAACAATTCTTCGGTTCGTGGGGAAGTTTAACGCTAGAATTCTTTGGCTTCGAATTAGGTAAATCTAAAATGATTCCCCTACGCCTTAAAATTATTTGAGACCGAATTTCGGGTGGTTGTTTGTAAGGCTTGGGTCTATTTGCCTAATTAATCAACTGAAAAGTCTGGAGACTTCTTGCCTGCAAAGTCCCCAAGAGGTTTCAAAGAATTCCTCGACAAATTCCGCCAACTATAGCCTGAGAATGCTTGTCAAATTGCTGGAAACTGCAAAACAAAAAACCTGAACTGGCAAAAAAAGTTCTGGGTACGTGTCACTTCTGCCGTTCAGCCTTTGGGATGTTTATCCAAGGCCGTTGATATACCGTAGAGTTATCAGATGCAATCCCCCGCTCTCTGTATAACCAAGAGACGCAAGAACGGCACACTCAAGGGTCTTGATTAGTCTATGCATCTTGTGGATGTTAGAAGAACCATTTGCTACCGTTTGACTCCACGTATAATCATTCCTTTAGGCATCATGAAGCCCTTCGCGTAGGTGATGGAAATCTCCGAGAATCCAGCTTGTTCAATCATTGCTCGTACATCATCTTCCTTCCACATCCGAAATCCAAACTTTTTGACATCCTTGGAATGGTCCTTTCCATCCTCAGCGTTATACTCGATACTGACAACAACCCTTCCTCCACGGCGGAGCACTCGAAACAATTCCTTCAAAGCCTCTAACGGCTTAGGAAGAAATATGACACTCGCCATTGTTGTGGCAGCACTAAACTTGTTGTCTTCCCAAGGGAGTTGTGATGCATCTCCATGCACGAATTTTGCGGTTCCAGCGTCCACGCGGTCTTTGTTCTTCTTAGTTGCCAACTTGACCGAAAGTTCGGAAAGGTCCAGACCACAAATACTGTGGACGTGTGAAGCGTATTTCTTCAAGAAGTAACCATTTCCACAGGCAACTTCAAGAAGGTCATCCTGTGGCTGAAGCTCCAAAGCCTTAGCCACATTCTCATATACGGTCCTGTGAAACCTGTTCATGAATGTAAACACGACCCTTCCACGAAAACCCCTAGGCAGTATCTGCTGTGGAAGTTTCTTCTTTTGAACGGTCACTTCTTCACTTTCATCCGCCAACCTTTCCACCAAAGGCACCTCTTTGCCTGACGAATATAAGCTTTAATGGACCATCTTTGATGGTGCTGGAGAAATCAGATGAACCGAAAGCAACTGGCCATCATTTGCCATTTAGGGATGATTTGCTATCGCTTTTCTTTCCAACAATAGGCGTGATTGCAGTAGCTGTCTCCTTGCATTAAGGTTTTTGTCCGTTTTAATCTGATGTTCGGGTGATATGCTCTAGCCATCGCAAAATCAGGACGACACCATAAGATGTAGCCAAGGTCTGTTGCGTTCAATTCCTTGAATGTCTTAGCCCATAAGCATTCTGTCACATTGAACACTATCTTTTGGGGCGTTTCTTCTGGAAATGTGACGGTCAAAACATGAGACCAGAAAGGAGAACGCATATCTTGCTTCACAAGTGCTTTGAATTCTTCAAAATTCTTAATCGGTTTTTCTTTCAATTCTTTCTTTATGAATTCTACGGCAAACTTCTCATTGGCTTTTCCGACTATTTCGAAAGTCCTTTTTCGGCCGAAAACTCGTTCAAACTCCTTAATCAATTGCACCTGTCTATCAAATCTTCCGCGGAAGTATTCTTCGTAGGTCAATTGCAACTTTTCCTTGAATTTATGTTGAGTTTTTCGGTTCATGTTCTCAACCTTAGTTGCCTGTGTTCGCATATTCTGGATTAATCTTTCGTTTTAGTCTTGCTTAAGAGTTATAGCTGAACGCCAAACGGGAGTTACTATCTTACATTTCCGAAAAGTTATATTTTACAGCGATTAATTGGAAAATATGCTGGGTATAGAGGTTGTTCGTGTTCTTTCCATTGTCTTTTTGGCCGGCTTGAATGTGGCCTTTGTTATGCTCGTATTTTTCAGTAGAGAACGGCGTGACTTAGGCTCGGTCAAATCCTTTAATCAATCGAACTTCACGCTGCTCTACCATGTTTGGCATATACTGATTTTTCAATTTCCGCTAGTCTTCTTTCTCGTATCAGTAGTGATGCCCAACTGGGTTTATGGAACGATTCTGAACCTCTCCTTTCAAGGGGTGGAGTATCTGCAAGTTTTTTCTTTGCCTCTCTTCTTAGTTGGCGTAGTTCTCAGCGGTTGGAGTGAGCGAGTTCTCGGACAATTCATGACTACCCAGATACAGGTTGTGCAGAAGCATGAACTTGTGACAAGAGGACCCTATTCTCGTATAAGGCACCCAACCTACACTAGCGTAATATTGATGGCTATAGCGAGCACTATTCTTTTTCTCAATCTAATTATGTTCATAGCCTTTCTTGCCATCTTTGCCATCGCTCACAAGAGGGCAGTTCTAGAGGAAGGACTGCTTGCCTCCGAAGAAGGGTTTGGGCAAGACTACCGCAACTATATGAAGAAAACAGGAAGATTTCTCCCAAGATTATAGCGTAACCCTAGTTTTCGGTTATGAAGGAAAGCTATAGCTGAACCGAGAGGCAAATCTGAACGAATGACAAGTGATTTAAGTCAAGGGCAAGAAAATAGCGTTTTTGTATCTTAATCTAAAGGGAGGTGACTATGTGACAAAGTTAACGAAGAGTATCGAAATTGAAGCATCTCCTGAAAAAGTCTTCACTTTAATAAACGACCTGAAAAAGATGAATGCGTTGAGCAAGGGGTTCGCAGAAGGCGAATATATCTCTAAGGGACCTGTTGGAGTCGGTACAACTATGCATTATGTTGCAAAGGCTGGCGGCCAACAGTCAGAACATGATATGGAAGTAACTGAATTTGTGAAGAACAATAAGGTGGTAGCGCATACCATAGGAGCAAGCAAATTAAAGATGCAAATGTCGTATACCCTTGAACCCACAGCCAAGGGAACCAAGCTGACATTTTCCGTGGATTATGAATTGCCATACTCCATCCTAGGCAAAATCGTCGACAAGCTAAGGGTCAGCAAAGACATGGAGAAATCAATTGAAAGAATGCTAAGGAACACGAAGAATGCTCTTGAAGGTTAACTGAAAAGTCAAAGCAACTTCCTTAATCAAACTACCTACGTAAACACCTCAAATCATTACTGGTTCTCCAATTACTGGTTCAGCTCTCTAAATGAGTTTGTGGGGCTTGGGATACCTTGGATGCTCATACCTTTGTTCGTTCTTCAAGTTCTGACTTTGGCACTTGGCGCAGTATCCATCATTTTACGCAAAAGGATCCTCTCATTTGCATTAGCTCTGCTCAGCCTATTAGTCATGACACTAATGATTGCATGGGCGAGGTATTATCTGGAAAATGCATTATCTGAATATAACTTGGGATACCAGCTCGGGTACTATCTTGTTTATTTCTCAGTGATCCTGTTCCTGTCCGTCTTTGCCCTAAATGAAGTGATGAAAAGAGTGCAAACAACTAAATCAACGAAAGAACATCCAAACAGTATTTCTTCCACTATGAACAATACTCGATAATAAAACTTCTATGGACTCTCTGAAATCTCCGATTGCTCTGTGTTCTGCTTCTAGTACATTGCTGTTCTGAAGTGTAGCATTTTACCCAGGTCTAGATAGGTGTCCACTGAAGAGGCCACAGCTATGATACGCAAGCGTAGGAACAAAGGAAAATTCAAGAGCCTATTCAAACAAGCTATGCAAAGAACCCCCACATTGGCTGGTTGCTTGTTCCTGTTGTATTCTGTCGCCTTGCCTTTCTGCTCGACGATTGTTCGAACATCGGGATGGGCTCGAACAGGCGTGATGCCACAACGTCCTATGCCATTGAACATTCCTCCATGGCGTTCTTCGACTTACTACTGGTCTTTCATGTCTTCCAATGTGTACTACAACACAATGGACTTTCGAGAAACCAAAGTGAAGGTCCAACAGCTATTTCTCGACTATTGGGGACCGTATCTTGGGGAAGACTCTCAGTTTTGCATGATAGTTTTTTTCATGTTCATTTTTCAGATCCTTGCATTGGTTGCCGCAATTTCATCCGTGCTTGTGTTCAAAAAGAGTCTCGCATTTGCCCCTTTTGTTCTTTGTTTACTGGTTATCGGATTGATGATTTCAGCGTGTGTTCATCTGTCAAACGTTTCACTTGGTCTAAGTTCTTATGAAGAGGGGTACCTACTTAGCTACCTCTCAATGTTTCTATTTCTATTTGGCTCCATACTGATGCTAACAGTCAATAGGAATAAGAAAAGTCCCAGAGATTTTGTCTCACTTGACCAAGCTAAAGACTTAGACTGATTTCTCCCACAAATTAGCTCGTCATAGGATGAAGAACTCTTATGGGCTTCCTTAAATCTTTACAGAAGTCTCTGTTTTCTTTTTTCTATGAATTATGACTGCTAGTAAAATTGTTACTATGAATATTGGAAGGACAAGAGCTGGTGGGAATTCTGGCACAACACTATTCCAATGAACAGTGAGTGCAGGACTATTATCTGGTGTACCCGCACCGTTTTCCTTAGAACAGAACAGCCTGTCTATGTTCATGAGTTCAAGAGAATAGAATAGTGAAAAGAAATGATCTGTTAACTGGAATGAGCATAGCATAAAGAAGCCAATAATAGCCTGAATTTAGCCTAAAGCATTGGTCAATGGACAAAAGGAAACATTCTTAAGAGAAAAACTACCATAAAAATACTATCGAATTCAAAGCAAGAAAGCGATTTCAACGAAGAAAATTCTGAGTGGAATCCTGTTTACAATCTTATGCACCTCTTTTTTGACCATTGGCCTAGTTGTTAGTGTTTTAAGGTTTGCTCCTGTTTATGCTATTGGAATAGCTAGGGTTCAGGGAAACGCTAGAGGAACAAGCCAGTCAACTTACGTAAATTGCACGTTAACGTTGAATCCTACTCCTGGAAATCTTTTATTAGCTACTTTTGCTATCGGTCCAAACGTTCGGGTAAGTGGCATAACAGAAAGAGGCGTTTCTTGGGCGTTTATAATACGCTCTTATTTTAACCTTAGCGGAGTAGCGTCAGAAATATGGGGAGGTAATGTAAGTGCCGGGGCTTCAACATCAATAAATGCTAGCCTAGATGCTACGGCAACTTGGGGAGCGGTGATAGATGTTTGTGAATATAGCGGCGTTTCCATAGTGGATCAAATAGCAAACAATACTGGCACATTGTCTGACACTGGAACCACTGCAACAACTATCTACAACAACGAATTATGGGTAGGTGTTATATGTGATGAAAACCCCTCTCAATTAGGGAATCCCACAAACGGTTTCACTATGTTGGATGGGTTAGGGTATGGTTCAACAGTAGCAGTCAATAATGCTTACTTTGAAAAAATCGTGAGCGCTACTGGACGTGCCAATTCGGGAGATAATGCTGCCGGTTCCTTCGCTGGTTGCATGGCTACTTTCTATGGTATTCCGGAGTCTCTTCAAGTTTACCCAGGCTATATTTTCGCCTCAGATGGACAATCCTTCGAAGCAAGTATACGAATCTACAATGTCACTGATGGACATCATTGGGTATTCAGCATCAGTTGGAACCCAGACGTTCTGGAGTTCGTAAGTATCACAGAAGGGGATTTCTTGAGCCGAGGAGGAACCACGTCAGGCATTCAGATTGGGGCGATAAATCAGACTGGAGGCTATCTGAAAGACGTCGCATGTTCACTGATGGGCAGTGGACCAGGCGTTGATGGTAGCGGTACCTTAGCGATGATAACTTTCAAAGCAAACAATAGCCTTGCAGTAGGCTCAAGTGACTTGAACATATACCTCGCCGACATCAAAGATTCTAATGGCAGCAGCGTCCCCTGCAACATTGTGAACGGCTTCGTAGACGTGGGAGTGGAAACGCTTTCACTGACTCCGACAACTCTGGTTTCACCTGGCCTCCAGCGTTTGACTTTGAACCTCTCCATTTGTAATGTGATGCACCTGCACCTTTGGGTGGCAACAATCCAGTGGAACTCCTCCGTCCTGAATCTTACAAGCTATTCGGAGGGGCCGTTTTTGAAGCAGGCAGGACAAACAACATTCATCGTAGGAAAAGTTGCTCCCGGCCTAGTTGAGGGCTTAACATGCTCGCTGCAGGAAAATGTTCCAGGCATGAACGGAAATGGAACCCTGTCTACTTTTCAGTTCAACGCAACGGCTTTTGGCTGGACCGATATAAGCATCACTTTCAGCGATCTGCTGAGCTCAAGCGGCACAAGCATGACTCATTACGTATCAAACAGCACGGCAATAGTGTTCGAGCCAAGCATCGAGGGTGAGGGCAGAATACCCTACATGAATTAGCCATCATAACCCAAACTAACGCAGAACAAGAACAAAGCTCTAGAAGATCTTTTTACGTGATTTCCTGAACCTCCCTTTCTTTATTCTCTCTCTCTAAGACTTGGGAATCATATCCAACGACCTAGACATCAGCCTATGTAGCTAATGCTATGGTATCTATCATTGACCAATTACCCAAGATTCAATAAGAGTAGAGAACCACCAAGAGGATAAGAAACATAAGCGATACAAAAGAAAAAGAAACCAAGCTATTGTTAGACTGCTTATTACTACTGTCTTATTCTCTCTGTCTATTGTGTGTATCAGGGTCAAGATCAATATGTTTGAAACGCATTATAACGCATAATTCCAAAGCCTGGAGCATATGTGCGTTATTCACTGTTTAGGGAATTTTGGTACTGATCTTTTTAACCAAGTTTGTCTAAGGCCATGGGTCATTAAAACTTTAAGGGAGGTGAAAGAATGGCAAAGGGAAAGTGTCCAGTATGCAATCTTGTTGGATATCTTCAAGTGTTGAATAAGGGAAAGTATGCAAGGATAAGGCGTTATGATAGAATGGAACAGGGTAAACTCGTATTTCACTATCATCAGATACCTCTAGAGGATGCTAATGGAATCTTAGCCTTGGATAGAGAGGTGAGTAAACCTAAACCCTATAACCTAATGACTCCAATGACCAATAGCAATGACCAAAAGGCTATTACCAATGACTCAGAAAGGGACGGATTAGCCTTAGAATATGAAAATAAGGGGGCCCGTAGTCTAGGCTGGATTAGGACACTGGCCTGCGGAGCCGGAGATCCTGGGTTCAAATCCCAGCGGGCCCGCCAAAAATTGTACTGATCGAGAATCGACTGAGAACATTGGGGTCAAAAAAAACGAGCTGTAATCGGATAATCTCAGCGGTAATCTGTCTGATAGCGGTGGTAGTAGTGATAGCAGTTTTTGTGAGTATTCATTACTTTTCCGCTGCCAATGATTCAATTCACGATTTCACAGAAACCAATGCACAGTGCTGACTTGGGAAATTACACGAGGACCGCTATGGTTTTCGGATGATAGTCTTGCGATGTGGATTCCTGCGACTTAGTAGGTATCCCGCTGGCTTGACGAGGGTCTTTTCGACCGTGAATCCAGCTTTGAGATAAAATCCTTTGGGTCCTGCAGGCCAATGAATGTGCTCTTCCCATCGTGGGTCTCTTTGCGTGACGTAGACTAGGGCGCCGCTGGAATTCTTGAATACTTCGCTGGCGAGAAAATGATGTAGAAGAGTCTTTCCAACCCCCTTCCCTTGGTGATCTTTATGAACCCAGAGACAGGATATGAACAGGTAATCGTTGAACTCTGATCTGAGGATGTATCGACTTTTCATCTTCCTTTCTGGGTTCGTTCTGCAGGGGCAGAGCCCAGCCGTCCTCATCAGCCTATACGGAATAAACTCTATCATGCCCACTGGCGCTCCACTCGTGTATGCGATTAATGTTGTCGGTGCAAACTGCCTGCTCGTTTCTTCGAGCCATTTCTCGCTTTCTTTCACGATTTCTAGACGTTTCCAGTCCTCAAGATGTCCCCAACAGAGCCTCAGCCTGTCTGAAAGGCTGTTCGCGTTAATAGCCAAGACTTCAACGTTTTCCGCCATTCAGCTCACGTCGAGGCCATCTTCTTAATCTGGCTTCGAACCCTAGGTATGAATGCTTCTAGGATTTGAATGCGTCCAGGAGGCTGTTGATGTTCTTGCCGTTCTGGTAGCCGTTGTAGCCGCCCTCCAACACGAAAAACGTAGGTTTGCTCAAGGATGCGACGCGTTTTCCGATCTCCGCGTAGCCTCTTTCGGTTAAGCCGAGTGAGGCAAGATCTCCTAAGTGTGTGTCAAAGCCCGCGGACACCGCTACTACCTCAAACTTCTCAGGGTCGACCATTCTCAGGGCACCGTCAAGAGTTTCTAGATAGGCTTCGTTTCCACAGTCTGCCCACAGCGGAAAATTCAACGCTTTGCCTGAAGTGGCGTTGCCCGTTCCTGGGAAGTGCGGAGACCTGTGCAGGGAAAGATAGGTCACCGTGCTGTCTCCTTGAAAGATTTCCTGCGTTCCGTTTCCGTGGTGCCCGTCGATGTCCAAGATCAGAGTGGGCCTGTTTAGACGCTTAACGGCGACGGCAATGTTGTTGAAGTAGCAGAACCCGCGCGTGTAAGCTCCGAGCGCGGCGCCACTCTTGCCCGCGTGATGTCCGGGCGGCCTCAGGATGGAGAACCCGCCGACCTCGGCGGCGAGAATCGCTCCGCCTGCGCTGAGCCGTGCGAACTCGAAGATGTTGTCATACGCTGGCGTGTCCGGATCGTCGACTAAGCCCTTCTTGACGTTCCAGATATAGTCCGAGTCGTGAACCCTCAGCAGATCGTCCTCGCTCGCAGGCTGGGGCTCGAGGAAATCGTAGCCCAAGCTCTTCAGGACGTCCACTGCCCCTCGGACTCTGTCGGGTCCTTCAACGTGGTACTGACCGTAGCCTAGGCACCTCTGCGAGAAGATTATCTTCGGCTTCAACCTCTTCAAGCGTCCATGATAGTTATGCAGTGATTTTCAGATTAAAATATAACCTCACCTCTTAAGACTCGCACTAGCCGCTGTACAATAGGGGCAGGCACTGATGGTTTCGGTTAACCCGTTCGCCGAGTTCCGAAAAGAATGTGAAGAAGCATTAGCGGAAGCGTTCAAGAAGGTATTCCCGGAAATTCAGGTTGCAGGCCTCGCTCTTGAGACGCCCTCCAGCCCCGAGTACGGTCAACTCGCCTCTTCGCTGTGCTTGGAATTCGCCAAAAAAGTCAACCAGAAGCCCATCGACGTCGCCAAGGCATTGGCCGCAGCTGTCGACAAGTCGAAACTTCAACTTGTAGAAAAAGTCGTTCCAGCAGGCGTCGGTTACGTGAATTTTCACGCGGACTTTGAGAAGCTAAGCAGCCTCGCTCTCACGTCGGCGGAGCAGTTGGACGCTGAGTATGGTCTGGCCAGGACTGACCGGCCGGCCAGAATCATCGTGGAGCACACCAGCATCAACCCTCTTCACCCCATCCACATCGGCTCGGCCAGGAACCCTATTATCGGCGACGCCATCGCTCGAATACTCAAGGCGCGTGGGCACCAGGTTTCTCGCCACTACTATGTCGACGACGTTGGACGCCAATCATCGGTGGTCGCGTACGGCTACGAGAAGCTGGGCAGGCCGAAGCCTGAAGGTAAACCCGACCACTTCATCGGCAACATCTACACGACGACGAGCTGCCTGATAGAGATCAACCGTCTGAAGAAGGACCTCCAGAGCGCGAAGGTGGCTTCGGCGGAAGAAGAAATCAAGAAGACGAACAAGGAACTGGACGAGTGGGTGGCTATAGCCGCCGAACTCAAGGACCGATTCCCAGACCTTTTCGACACGCTCCTCGAAAAAATAGGTAAAGATGAAGACCCTGAAGCTGCGATCAGCAGAATCAACGCCTCATACGAGGCCAGGGACCCAAAGGCAGAAAGGCTCGTTCGAGAGGTCACAGACATGTGTCTTGAAGGCTACAAGCGGACTCTCGGCCGCATAGATGTCTCATACGATTCATGGGACTTCGAGAGCGACTTCGTCTGGAGCGGCCACGTTGCACAGGTACTGCAGAAACTGAGGAAGCTGCCCTACACGCACTTGGAAGCCGGAGTCCCAGAGTTCGAAGCTGAAAAAGTCGTCGACGAACTCGGCCTCAGACAGAGGCTCGGCTTAAAACAGGACTATAAAGTCTCATCTCTAACCCTGGTGCGCAGCGACGGCACCACTCTTTACACCACGCGCGACGTGGCTTACAGCCTGTGGAAGTTTGAAAGAGCCGAAAGAGTCATCAACGTCATCGGCATGGAACAGACGCTGTCTCAGCTGCAGCTGAGGATCGCCCTGTGCGCGTTGGGCTACAGCAAACAAGCCGACAACCTGGTTCACTTCGCCTACAACCTCGTCACACTGCCGGGCTACAGGATGAGCGGCCGAAGGGGCCGCTACATAACGCTCGACGAAGTAATGGACGAAGCAGTAAAACGAGCCTACGAAGAAGTCTCGAAGCGGTCCCCACAGCTCTCCGAAGAAGAAAAACAGAAGATAGCCGAATTTGTCGGTCTCGGAGCCGTACGCTACGCTCTCGTGCAAGTCGACACTTCTAAACCGGTACTTTTCACGTGGGACAGAGTACTAGACTTCGAAAAGAACAGCGCGCCATACATTCAGTACACCCACGCGCGAGCGTGCAGCATCATGCGCAAGGCTCAGAGAGAGCCTGAAAAACCGGGATACAAGCTTCTGACCCAACCGCTAGAACACGAAATCATCCTCGCAGTCGCAGCATTTCCAGACGCCTTCGTCGAAGCAGCAGAATACCTGAAACCCAATCTGATCGCAGACTACTCCAACGCCCTTGCAGACAAATTCAACACGTTCTACGACACGTTGCCCGTGATCAAGGCCGAACCCCGCGAACTGAGCGACGCCAGACTGGCACTCGTAGACTCAGTAAGAATCGTGCTAAGGAACAGCCTCACCCTCATCGGTGTACTGGCACCCGAAAAAATGTAAGACTCTCATAACCCGCTCATAGTCTTCGCAACGTAACGCACGTAGTCAGTTTAGGCTATCAGCCATGTCGCCGTTTCTATGCTTAGCTTGCGATTCACATAATCTTCGTGAACACCATTGAAAAGCAGACGGTGCTTGACTTGAACTGCCAGTTTGGCGATTTAATGCGAGCTCGAGGCTATTTCCATCGCCAGGTTTTCTGCCACGTCCGTTTTCTCCCAGGTGAAGTCTGGGTCATCTCTTCCGAAGTGTCCGAAGATCGCGGTTTTCCTGTATATCGGCCTCAGCAGGTCCAAGTGATCTATGATTGCCCTAGGCCTCAGGTCAAAATGCTTCTTCACCAGTTCGAGGATGCGTGCATCCGGAATCTTTCCCGTCCCGAACGTGTTTATCATCACCGACACTGGCTGCGCCACGCCGATCGCATACGAAATCTGCACCTCGCACTGGGCGGCTAAGCCTGCGGCAACAATGTTCTTCGCTACATACCTGGCCATGTAACAGCCGCATCTGTCAACCTTGGACGGATCCTTCCCTGAGAAACATCCTCCGCCGTGGCTTCCAACGCCTCCGTAAGTGTCAACTATGATCTTTCTCCCTGTCAGGCCGGTGTCAGCTAACGTTCCTCCGACGACGAACCTTCCCGTCTCGTTAACGTAGTACCTCGTCTTCTCGTCAAGCATTTTCGGTGGAATGATCTTTTTAATGACCTGATTTATGATGTCTTCCCTCATCATGGCTCTGTCAGCTTTCTCGGTGTGCTGGGCCGCGATCACGACCGCGTCCACTCTTTTCGGTTTTCCTTCAACGTATTCAACCGTGACCTGCGACTTTCCATCAGGTCTAAGATAAGGCAATATCTTGCTCTTCCTGCACTCGGAGAGCCTTCTCGCAAGCTTGTGGGCAAGCATTATCGGCAGGGGCATAAGCTCCGCCGTCTCGTTCGTCGCGTAACCGAAGACCATCCCCTGATCCCCCGCGCCCTGCTCATGCGTCTCGCTCTCGTCAACTCCCATCGCTATGTCCGGAGACTGCTCTGTCAGAGAGACCATGATGCCGCAGGTCTCCCAGTCCATCCCGTCTCTAGCATTGTCAAACCCTATTTCCCTCAGCGTCTTTCTAACGATGCTGGGAATATCCACGTAACACTTCGTCGTAATCTGACCCGTGACGACCACGTTCCCCTGCATAATCAGGGTCTCACAATCAACTCTGGCCCGTGGATCGTTACACAAGATAGCGTCGAGCACCGCGTCTGAGATCTGGTCCGCAACCTTATCAGGATGACCCTCAGCCACCGACTCTGAAGTGAACAGGTACGTCCCATTGTTCAACATGAGAATTCCTCTGATGATCTGTAGAACAGACTTTTAATGATTTCGCAACTTGGTTCCTTTGACTCTAGAGAGATTGGAGTTAAAGAAGCCGTGTCTTGGGCGGCAATACTTCTAGCGACGCTCACACAACGAGGTTACGAGCGTTCATTGAATACGTCCCAAAGGGAAAAAGACAGGGTAAACATCGATTGTCCCATGATTTTAAATACAAGTTACTAAGAAAAGAAAAAAGCATTAGAAGGAGGTGATTTGTACGGCAAAATTCTACGTGAAGTGGCAACTGGAACCAAGCAAGGAGTCGGCTGACCCCAAGGAGAGAGGCAAGGCTTGGCTATCAATGCTTGAAATGGTCAGGGAAGATAAGAAGGCTGGAGGAGTGAAGGACTGGGGGGTTGCAGCTGGTGGTGAGTGGGGATACTCAATCAACGAAGCAGAAAACGAGACAGAACTCTTCACCCGCTTGCTAAAATGGAGACCCTACGTTCATTTTGAAGTCACGCCTGTTCTCACGGTCGACCAAACTATCCAAGCGGTAAAGAAAGCAGCAGCCTCGCAGAAGAAGTAGGCCCTCATCAGCTCGGCCTGCATCGTCCGTTTTTTCTCAGCAGTTTTCTTTTCAACCGTTCTGAGTGGTGGTCGCGAACGTGAATGGGAGTCCTATTTGCGCCGATCCTGCTTCGTGGGTTGGTGGGAAACCCGCTGTATGCATCGTGAAATTCGCTTCAAACCAAAAACCAGTCGTCCCAGACGGTTCCAGATAGAAATTAAGCCCTATCGTTCCTATTCCAAGCAGTCCTAGATCGCTTACCCCCATGACTGTGCTGCTGCCGTCCGTGCTAGTCTGAAAAATCATGGGTGGCCAAATCTGAGAACTGGACCTCTCTAGATACACTTCGATGAAGGCACCAGGATTCATCGGCGTGAACTCGAGATAGAGCGAATCCAACACCCCCGTCTCGTGCGAAACATAAAACCTCATGCCAGCAAGGTTTTGCATAGGCTCTCCAACAAGACCAGCACCCGCATCGACTATTGCCACCTCAATCTTGTTATTGTAAAAGCGGGCTTCGGACGTTTCATTGTTGGGAAAGCTTAGCTGTTTGAACCCATCAGTCCGCAACTGTCCTGTAGGAACAAACACCCCAGAACCGTACAAGACGATTCCAACCGTAAGCACGACAATCACCATCAGGAAAACCGACGCGATAGCGATACGTTTCAACGTCACTTTCCCCCATAGGCAGAGAATGAATGAACTCAGCTTATGCTTTTCGCGTTACTTCAAGCTTCCAAGACAGCGAGCACAAACATGTTCACGGCCGATTACCTGCCTTTCGCCCTCGAAACGCCCGCACATTATCGTGTCAAGCGTGCCGAAGAAAACGGTAAAATGCTAGTCTAGACGATTTACGCGCGCGCAGCATAGAGCGTGCTTTCTAAAGAAGTTCTTCGGGGTGATCAATCCAACTGTACTTCTCTTGCCGTAGAAGAACAGTCGTTTGATTCCAGAGTCTGGACAAGCTCTTCGTTTCAGGCTGTCTCAGAATGCTGTCTAACTGCGCTTCGAGTCTTCTTGGCTTCTTCTGAAGCGACCGGATCTCCCTGAAGGCCCACTGAAGTCTCGGAGCCCACGAATGGTTGAAGTTGAACAGTAGCATAATCAATCCTTGGATGCTGAGTGCCGTGTAGATTCTTGCTCCCCATTGATTTCCGTGTTCAAGGCAGCTCCATGAGCCTAGAGTGTTCTCCCAATAAGCCAAGTAATATCGCCTCAACCTGTTAACCCTCGTAGCCTCATCGTAAGCACTGATCTCGTCGAGGGATTCTTGCAGAACTCCAGTTTTGTCGAGCAGGACCACAGAGTCTTTATAGTTCCAGTGATCCTCATCCTTTTCGGAATCCTTGATCTGCCGGAGCCTGTCCGCCGTCGTGAAGATTAAGTCATACTTCTGATTGTGAATAATCTTCCTGGAATTCTCGGCAAGCTCAGCGTACTTTTCTCTAGTCACTACTACCTCAAGATCAACATCAGAGTGTTCATCAGAATAGCCTTTCACCGTAGATCCGATCTGAACAATTCCCAGAACCTGCTCATCAGCGCCGTACTCGCTCAGAAGTTTGCTGATCAGAGCTTTTCGCGATTCCACGTTGACCCTCGCGGTCTAAAGATATGGACCTCCGATGCTCTATTAAGTCTTGAAGCAGGAGTGGAGCCACCACTGTAAGCAGTTGCTCAAGTATCGCGTCAAAGCCAACATTTTGGCGATACCCTGAACCTTAATATCGTACGGACGACAGTCCTTCATAGGGGAGAAAGGGGATAGTATGACGAGTCTCTTAAGCCACACTCGGCTGGGAGTTTTACTGATTCTCCTTATAGGCGCGCTTGCCTCATTCGCGTTGATAGTGCCTGTCTCGGCCTACACGATCGTAACCGTACAAACAGCCCATGGCATGATAACGGGCGGAGCATATCCTAACCTCCTGATCCTCGACGTTAGGACGAAGGCCGAGTATGACAGTGGCCACATATACAACGCAACTCTGATACCAGTGACCGACCTGCAGGCGAGAATAGGGGAGCTAGCGAGTCATTTGAAAGAGCCGATATTGGTCTACTGCAGATCTGGGGGACGAAGCGCGGAAGCTTCCGGGATTCTTGATTCGAACAATTTCACTCAGGTCTACGACATGCAAGGCGGAATCACAGCTTGGGAGGCTGCCGGATACCCCACATGGAATGCAACAGTCCACGATGTCAACTCGACTTTTAACTACGACACCATACAGGCAGCCGTGGACTCTTCCCTAACGATGAACGGAGACACGATCAGCGTCGACCCTGGCATATACCATGAGCACGTAGTTGTCGACAAACCGCTGGCAATCATCGGAGCGGATCCAAGAAGTACAATGATAGACGGACAGGGAGCGGGCATCGCGATTTCCATCGAAGCCGACAACGTCATAGTGGAGAACTTTACCATAAGAAACAGCTCAGAATCCGGCATGTTCATCGGCGGAAACAATGCACAGGTCCAGAACAACGAGATCACAGACAACTACTGCGGCCTGAACACATCATCATCGAACAATGAGATTTTCAGCAATGAGATATGGGGCAACCAGTATTGTGGCGTCCTCATAACTGGGGGCAGCAGCACGATTTTCGAAAATAACATAACTTCCAACAACATAGGCATCTGCGTGAACAGCTCGCAAACTTCAATGGCCAACCTCATCTACAACAACAACCTGAACAACACCTACCAAGCGTTAGCAAATGAGGGGGCTGGCCTGTGGGACGACGGCTATCCTGCAGGAGGAAACTACTGGAGCAACTATAACGGCACAGATCTTTTCAGCGGAGTATCTCAGAACGTGAACGGAAGCGACGGCGTGGGAGACACTCCGTACACTATAGATGCAAACAACACGGACCGTTACCCGCTGATTCGCCCGTGGCTTTGGGGTCCTAGAAACCTGACGATCACATCGACCGACGGTGGAACGACGATTCCTGCTCCAGGAACCTACGAATACAACACCACAACATACGTCTACGCATACGCAATAGCCGATCAAAACTACACATTCGATCACTGGGAACTAGACGGAGAAAACACAACTCAGACAACCCAAACAAGCATAAGAACTGACGCTGACCACACTTTGAAGGCCGTGTTTGCCCGAACAAAATACGCGTTGACGATTACATCCACTATTGGCGGAACCACCGACCCCGGCGCGGGCACATACATTTTCGAGCCAGACACTAGAGTTTCTGTTAACGCTATTCCCGATTCTGGATACTACCTAGACGGTTGGGAACTCGACAACGTTTACATCGGGCTGTTCAACACGACGAGCGTTGTCATGGACTGGAACCACACGTTGCAGGCTGTTTTTGATCCAATGGACTCTGGGCACAATATTGCAACAAAATGGGTCGCTTCAAAGACCGTTGTGTTCCAAGGTTTCAACGTATCCATTCAAGTGACCGTGTTGAACACGGGAAGCTACGGTGAAAACTTCACCGTCTGCGCCTACGTGAATTCAACATCGTCTATGCCCCAGGACGTGACGCTGGACAGCGGAGCATTCACCACGCTTGCCTTCACGTTGAATACATCAGGGTCACCTAAGGGCAACTACACCGTGTGGGCATACTCGTGGCCAGTCCCAAATGAAACTGATACAGGGGACAACAACTGCACGGGTGGCAACTTGTTCGTATCCATGGTAGGCGACCTGACAGGCCCTATACCCTTCGTTCCTGACGGCAAGTGTGACGGCAGGGACATTACCGCTGTGGCAAAGTGCTTCGGCTCTCAGTTAGGAGACCCGAGGTACAACCCGAACTGCGACATCCTCAACCGCGGCAGAATAGACGGCAGAGACATAACCATCGTAGCAAAACACTTCGGACAAACAAGCCAATAAATCCTCTTTTTCTTCTCATAGATGAATGCGCGTAACGCTAATCGCGGGCGATTGAACACAACGGAAAAAACGTGAGTAATGAACCAAGTTTTCCGATATTCCCCCAGGCCTTTGGGAAGGCCTGCGAATCGAAGATGACACGGTTCAATCAGGAAGCAGACAAGCGGGTGCCGAAAGGGAGGAATTTCCATCTATAGGTGCTTTCGTGAAAGGGTTCTTCGACTGGACTTCTATGAGCCTTTTCTTTCAATTATTATCGGGTGAACTAGCTGGCGACAGTGTGGGCAGTGCACTAATGCTTTGTCTCCACTCGATTTCCAATCCTTATTGCAGAACGGGCACTGGTAGTACACGATTTTCCCTGGAACGATAATCTGCTGTACGCTCAAAACGTGTATGATTACCCCTGAGATGAACGCGGCATCGGCTAGAATGACGAGGTATACCAATTTGAATTCTATGCCAGGGAGGAAACTGAACTTGTCCGTCCAGAGAAGCGTTAGGAATGTTGAGAAAGAGTTCTTAGCAGAAGAGACCTGAGGCCAGGTTTTCCACAGAGTGGCTAGGAGTGAAATCACGCCTACTAGATAGAGGAACAAGCTTAAAGCGTACCCGAACTTTTGCCTTCGGAGAATCTTCATTCTCAATTCTCGATTCCGCGTCTGCTGTTCTGCATTATTACACTTATGAAGCCTCTATACAAACGCATGATCCACATTCAGCAAACAAGTCCGCGATTCTACTGAGCACTCACAGATTGCTTCCTCTCCTTCTCGTCGGACGTTAACCCAAAGGTAACTTTGAGGTAAGCAGGGCTAATACCTTGCGGATCTTCTTCTACATAGTCAAAATTGGCTCTCCCCGCTAGTATTCAGCCACGCTGGCCGTGGGAGTCACTGAGTTGCCTTCGAGCACGGATCTGCTTCTGAAGGAGGATCATGCGGGTTCCGTCGTATTCTTCTGGATCCGAAAACCTGGCCTTCAGGGTTCTCTCGAATCTGAGTTGAAATGTACACGCGATCAAGTTAGCGCCTTTTTTCAGTGCTACACCCGTGCAGTGAGAAAGCTGGGCCAAAAAGCCATGTCTGTCAGAGGCGTAGATCGTGAAGCTTCGCCAAGGCCTGTTGCCCTCTTGTCCGGCGGAACCGAGGGACATTGAATCGATTCTCTCGTTCTTCAGAGCAGCGTAGAACTCATGAGTCTTCCCGATCTCCAAAAGGTTTTCGCAGCTCACGTCTGAAGCCTTCCAGTCGTAGAACAAGATTCGGCGGGGAACAAGACGCGAATCAGCGTCCAAGAAGCTGCAGACTTTTTTCGCTCCGAATTTTCTTATCTGAGGATAGCCTAGAGGCATTGAGTTCGCTTTTTGCTTGCTGAGCCATGCGACCGCCAAGGTGACGACCCTCTTGAACCCGAACTTCTTGGCCAGCCTCAACGAGGCGTCGTTGCCGACGTTTGTCGTGTAACGAAGCGGTTCTACGCCCAGCTCCTCGCCTCTCTTGACTATGAACGAAGTAAGCTCACTGGCTAATCCTCTCCGCCTATAATCAGGATGAACACGAAGACCCTCCATCCAACCAACACGGCCATTCTCGATAAGGTGAAGGTTGCCCACGGCCACAACGTGCCCATCTAATTCGACACCGTAAAAATGACACTTCGAATCCTGCACCCACTGCGCAGCAGCAGACGGGACGTAGTCGTGGCCCTCCCAAACGTGCCTAGAGATCTCGTTGACATCCTCAAGATCTGAGCTCTGAACCCTCCTAATATTCAGATCCATGAGTCTCACGCGTGTCTTCTCTATTCCAACGTTTCAAGTCAAAGATGTTTCACAAATCTGTGCCCGGCGAATAAACCTTTACCCAAACGTCCAGCAGTAGAGTGTGGATAAATGAGGCATACGCTACGGTTTTATCCTAATCACTCTTTTGTAGATCATGCAACTACGTTTAGTGGAGAGGTTGTTGAATGATCAAGAGAATTGGGCACATCACGATTCTGGTCAAGAATCAGGACGAAGCAGCAGAGTTTTACGTAGAAAAACTCGGTTTCACAAAACGTGAAGACACGTTTTTCGGAGAGGGCATGCGTTGGGTCACCGTTTCACCAAAGCGACAGATGAACTTGGAACTGACTTTCGTCAAAGCAGACAGCGAAAAGAAACTCCGCACTGTAGGTAAGCAGGCAGGAGATCACGTTTTTCTCACGATAGAAACGAACGACTGTCTCAAGGACTATGAAGACATGAAGGCAAAGGGAGTGAAATTCTACGGGAAGCCTGAAGAACGGAGCTACGGGACCGAAGTCGTATTTGAAGATCTCTACGGCAACCTATTTGACCTTATACAACGAGCAAAACGATGAAGCAACTGTCTCTAATCCGCAACGGTCTTCAAACTCTAATCTAATAGTGCAAATCTCGTAACACATCAAACGACCCTACAAGTTCTTAGAAGTTCCAATCTTATACGTTGGACCAATCCATAATACACGTGATCTAAAATACCAGCAACCAGCATTTGCATATTATCCGTTAGAAATGTTGGGCTGATCAACGTGGGCGAACTTGAAAACATTCTTCCCATTGCCATCAAGAAATTGGAAGAAATATCCGGCGTGAGTGCTTCCAGACGGAAAATCGACGAGACCAAAAAACACGCGGTACACATAGTCATACACGAGTTAGCTCACGCGTACTTGGAAAGGGCGTTACCTTGGCTCAACCACCTTGAGGATACGGAGCATACGCTAATAGATGAGGTTTTGACCAGGTTCCTCGAGAGAAAGGTCTCAAAAGAACTCCATCTGTACGTTGAAAGTTTCGAAGAACAGCTGAAGGAGCTGAAAATGTACTCTCCACTGAGCGGCCTAAACTGGAACGTAAAGTTCTACGGTGGACTCTACAGAGACTTTGAAAAGCATGTCGCTCACGGTGGAAGCATGAAGAGCTTCGGTGAATCCGAATCAACTCGACGCCTAAGGATGGTGGGTACAAGAACCAGGCGGCAAACAACTCGGAGAAGAGTCTGAACCGCCTACGCCCCAGGCATAGGTCGTCGTTATTCTGCCCAAATAAGTTTGCAGAGGGCCTTTTTCTTGGCTTCGGCTCATGTCGAAAGGTTGTTTCACTCTGAAACAAGCCGTAGGAATGCTTGATCCAAACGATTAAAAAAGGAAACCCTTCAATATTGGCTAGCCACATGAAGCAAGCCTTGATGAAGGTAAATCTTATATCGAATTGCATCGTTTAATAATATTTAGATGCGTCATGCATGGTTTACCTTTCCCCTCCTATTTTACGCGT
>Ga0187771_10000329_pt1 | contig 28128 bp, 22 predicted proteins | sample 0116_SJ02_MP15_1_FD_133139 | JGI IMG/M metagenome (GOLD analysis project Ga0187771, IMG submission 133139) | Tropical peat soil microbial communities from peatlands in Department of Meta, Colombia - 0116_SJ02_MP15_10_MG | ecosystem: Environmental > Terrestrial > Soil > Wetlands > Peat | place... | reverse complement strand
TCGGCCCGCAACTTCGCTCTCCGCTTCCTTCACGCCGGCCTCACGGAACGACGCTCTGCGGTTCGCTTCACTCGCTATGACCAGCTCGCGGGAGGACTCCCACCTCCAAGTCGATGCCCATGCCGGGCGCACATGAAAGAGGCCGCCAACTGAGGCGGCCTTTGGCACCACAACTTGCCGATCACATCGGCCCTTTCTTTGACGGCATCCTCGACCGCTTTCTTCGCGGATTGAACGAGAGGATAACCCTCGGGATATTTTTCTTTCAGCGCCTGGTAAAATTCCTGTCGAGTGCGCTGACGTTTGTTGACTTCTGCCAACACTGCAAACATTGGATGATCTTCAATCGCCATATGGACCTCCTCTGCCTAAAACACGTAAAGCGCTAGCAATGTCAGTGGTCACGCAACAACCTCACTTCTGTTGAAGTCGGTACAGATAATCGACCAAGGCGAGGATGTGGCTCCTCACATATGCCTCCTGGTCATAAGGGACATCCACATAGTGTTCAGCGGCGTTGATCGAATAGCGCGTTCCCCAAATTGGCATATCCCGCGAACCGTGAATCTTAATTGACCCGCGCCCGTCGATCACCCTTGTAACGTAATCGATCGGAAAAACGCCTCCATTTTTCTTGGCTAACAAGGTTAGATCGGTCGGCTTGACTTTGAGGGCCTCGCTCATCATGCCATTACCTTTCGCATCCATCCCGTGGCAAATGGCACAGCTAATCTCGAATTCCTGTTTGCCGGCGTCCGTCGATTTTTGTTGACCGAATGCTGTGGCGCTAAGCACTACCGAGGCCGCTAATATAAAAATGCGCAGAGTATTTTGCATGGTCGCTCCCCTGTCGCTCTTTCGAATTGACCTCCTTTAATATACGGTATTTTTTCTCTGCTTTGATATAACGCAAACGCGCTACGACAAATCACGACATCGCATCGCTCCGAGAGCAAGCGTAGGGTGGCAAAGGCGCGATAGCGCCATGCCCACCGATCATTCGCCAAATCCAAATGATGCGTCCGGCAGGTCACGCGCGTCACCGGCCCAGTCGGCCGGCAAGTCGCCGCGCTTCACATATTGATGGGAGCTGCTGTACGGCCAATCGCCGATGCGCGTCACCAGTCCATGCTTGACTGGGTTGGAATGAATGTAATCGACGTGCCGCGCCAAGTCGGTCTCGTCGCGAATGGCTGTTCCCAATAGCGGCATTGCCAAATTTCTTTCTCGCGTTTCGCCAGTTTGCTGAGTGATCTCGATCCGGCGGGCAGGCCGCGCGAAAAACCCACCTTTGAGCGAATTCCAGCATGTGGCGAAATCGGAATCGCCTTCGGGCAACGACAAGACTGCGTGCAGATGATCCGGCAGAATGCAGATCGCGATGGTCTCGAACGGATGCTGCCCCTGCACCTCGCCATAGAAGCGGCGCAGACGCTCGATTTCCCGCACAAGAAGATCGCTGGACCTATCAGCAAGCGCCAATGTAAAGAAGAAGCTGCCGCCTGCAAATTTGGCGCGCCGATAATTTGATATCGCCCATCATAGCAGGTGGGCACGGCGCTGGCGCGCCTTTGCCCACCCTACAAGAAGGAGAATGCCCTACTCCGCCGCTTCGCGTTGCGGCAGCGGCTCGATGCGCGCGGCGCAGAACTTGAACTCCGGAATCTTGCCGAAGGGATCGAGCGCCGGATTGGTGAGGATATTGGCCGCGGCCTCCACGTAGGCGAAGGGGATGAACACCACGCCGTCGGGCACGGCGTCGTCCTGCCGCGTGTTGAGCTCGACCGCGCCGCGCCGGGTGATCACGCGCACCATGTCGCCAGGCTTGATGCCGAGCTTGGCAATGGTGCCGCGCGACACCGCGGCGATCGCCGCTGGCTCGAGCGCATCGAGCACGCTGGCGCGCCGCGTCATGGCGCCGGTGTGCCAATGCTCGAGCTGGCGCCCGGTGGTGAGGATGAAGGGGAATTCGTGGTCCGGCGTCTCGTTCGGCGGCGTGAGTTTCGCCGCCACCAGCTTGGCGAAGCCGCCGGAGCGCGGGAAGCCCTTGTCGAATACCACGTCACGGCCGGGCTTGTCGGGCGCATCGACCGGATAGGTCACTGCGCTCTCGCGCTCGACCCTCTCCCAGGTGATATTGTTGAGCGAGGGCATCAGCGAGGCCATCTCGGCAAACGCGTCGCGCGGATGCGCGTAGTTCCAGTTGAGCCCGATGCGGCGGGCGATCTCCTGGGTGATCCACCAGTCCACCCGTGCCTCGCCCGGCAGGGGCAGCGCGGCGCGACCCATCTGCACCTGGCGATTGGTGTTGGTGACGGTGCCTTCCTTCTCCGGCCAGGCGGAGGCCGGCAGCACCACGTCGGCATAGACCGCGGTCTCGGTGAGGAAGAGGTCCTGCACCACCAGGTGCTCGAGATGGGCGAGCGCCTGGCGCGCGTGGTTCAAGTCGGGGTCCGACATCGCCGGGTTTTCGCCGAGGATGTACATGCCCTTGATCGTGTTGGCATGGATCGCATCCATGATCTCGACCACGGTCAAGCCCTTCTTGGGGTCGAGCTTGGCGCCCCAGGCGCTCTCCACCTTGGCGCGGATGTCGGCGTTCTCCACCGATTTGTAGTCGGGGAAGAACATCGGGATCAGCCCGGCGTCGGAGGCGCCCTGCACGTTGTTCTGTCCGCGCAGCGGATGCAGGCCGGTGCCCGGGCGGCCGATCTGCCCGGTGATCAGAGCCAGCGCAATCAGGCAGCGCGCATTGTCAGTGCCGTGCGTGTGCTGCGACACGCCCATGCCCCAGAAGATGATGGCGGAATGCGCGCGCGCATAGGTGCGCGCCACCTCGCGCAGCGTGTCGGCAGGAATGCCGCAGATCGGCGCCATCTCCTCCGGCGTGAAGTCCTTGACGCTCTCGGCGAAGGGGCCGAAGCCCTCGACGTAAGTCTGGATGTATTGCTCGTCGTACAACTTCTCGGTGACGATGACATTGAGCATGGCGTTAAGCATCGCCACGTCGGTGCCATTCTTGAACTGCAGCATGCGCCAGGCGTGGCGCTTCAAGGCCTGCCCGCGTGGATCCATGACGATCAGCTTGGCGCCGTGTTTGGCCGCATTCTTGAAGAAGGTGGCGGCGACCGGGTGGTTCTCGGTCGGATTGCAGCCGATGGCGATGATGACGTCGGAGTTCTTCACCTCGTTGAAGGTGGCCGACACGGCGCCGGAGCCAACGCCTTCGAGCAGCGCGGCGACCGAGGAGGCGTGGCAGAGGCGCGTGCAGTGGTCGACATTGTTGGTGCCGAAGCCGGCGCGCACCAGCTTCTGGAAGAGATAGGCCTCTTCGTTCGAGCACTTGGCTGAGCCGAAGCCAGCCAGCGCCTTGGAACCGTCGCGGTCGCGGATTTTCTTCAGGCTGGCGGCGGCGCGGTCGAGCGCCTCCTCCCAGGTCGCCTCGCGGAAATGCGTCCATGGGTTCGACGGGTCGATGGACTCGTGCGGGATCTTCGGCACGCCGTCCTTGCGGATCATCGGTTTCGTCAGCCGCTGCGGATTGCTGACGTAGTCGAAGCCGAAGCGGCCCTTCACGCATAGCCGGTTCTGGTTGGCCGGACCGTCGCGGCCGGTGACGTACAAGAGCTTGTCGTTCTTGATGTGATAGGTGAGCTGGCAGCCGACGCCGCAATAGGGGCACACTGAGTGCACGTGTCGGTCGGGGAATTCGCTGCGCACATTGTTCTTGTCGACCAATGTGGCCGGCATCAGCGCGCCGGTCGGGCAGGCCTGCACGCATTCGCCACAGGCGACGCAGGTGGAGGCGCCCATCGGGTCGTCGAAGTCGAACACGATCTTCTCGGAATGGCCGCGGCCGGCCATGCCGATGACGTCGTTGACTTGCACCTCGCGGCAGGCGCGCACGCAAAGATTACACTGGATGCAGGCGTCGAGATTGACCGCCATGGCCGGATGGCTCCGGTCGGGCGCGGGCTTGTGGCGCTCACCGAAGCGGCTCGCCGCGACGTTCATGCGGTCGGCCCAGGCCCAGAATTTCGACTGCGGATCGTGCGCCACCTCGCGTTTGGGCTGATCCGACATCAGCAACTCGAACACCATCTTTCGCGCAGTCTTGGCGCGCTCAGAGGCCGACTTCACCTTCATGCCTTCGGCGGGCTTGCGGATGCAGCTCGCCGCCAGCACGCGCTCGCCTTCGATCTCCACCATGCAGGCGCGGCAATTGCCGTCGGCGCGGTAGCCGGGCTCGGGCGAATAGCACAGGTGCGGGATGTCGGTGCCGAGCCGTTTGGCCACTTGCCAGATGGTCTCGCCGTCGCGCGCCTCAACCTCGCGCCCGTCGAGGGTGAATTTCACGGTTTTGCCGGCGCCGCTGCCTGTGGTCATGGCATCAACCTCTTAATCTGTCGTCCCGGCCGAGTGAAGCGACGCCGACGGCGCCGTCGTCATCAACTCCAACTTCCCAGCGGCTTCGTTAGCTCCTCGGGAAAGTATTTCAAAACGCAGAGCAGCGGGTTCGGCGCCGCCTGGCCGAGGCCGCAGATCGAGGCGTCGCGCATGGTGGCCGACAGTTCCGCCAGCAGCGCTGCGTCCCACGGGCCGTGCTGCATCAGCTTGACCGCCTTCTCGGTACCGGCGCGGCAGGGCGTACACTGGCCGCAGGATTCGTCCTCGAAGAACTTCATCAGGTTCAACGCCACCGCCTTCATGTCGTCCTGGTCGGACAGGATCACAACCGCGTGCGACCCGACGAAGCAGCCGTATTTTTCCAGAGTTCCGAAATCGAGCGGCTCGTCGGCCATCGAGGCCGGCAGGATGCCGCCGGAGGCGCCGCCGGGAAGGTACGCCTTGAACGTGTGGCCTTCCTGCATGCCGCCGCAGAATTCCTCGATCAGCTCGCGCGCGGTGACGCCGGCCGGCGCCAGCACCACGCCCGGTTTCCTCACCCGGCCGGAAACGGAGAAGCTGCGGAAGCCTTTGCGCTCGCGGCGCCCCTGGCCGGTCATACAGGCCGCGCCCTTCTCGATGATGTCGCGCACCCAGAACAAGGTTTCGACGTTCTGCTCGAGCGTCGGGCGGCCGAACAGACCGACTTGCGCGACGTAAGGCGGGCGATGGCGCGGCAGGCCGCGCTTGCCCTCGATCGACTCGATCATCGCTGACTCTTCGCCGCAGATGTAGGCGCCGGCGCCGCGGCGCAGGTGCAGCTTGGTGTGCGGCGTGAGTGCCGCCCCCTCTGCCCGCTCGAATTCCTGCGCCAGCATCAGGCGCAGCTCGGGATATTCGTTGCGGACGTAGAGATAGGTCTCCGGCGCCTCGACCACCCAGGCGGCGATCAGCATGCCTTCGATGAAGCGATGCGGATCGCGCTCGAGATAATAGCGGTCCTTGAAGGTGCCCGGCTCGCCCTCGTCGCAATTGACCGCGAACATGCGTGGGCTTGGCTCGGCGCGCACCAATTGCCATTTGCGTCCGGTGGGGAAGCCGGCGCCGCCGAGCCCGCGCAGGCCGGCGTCGCTGATGATCTTGATCAGCTCGTCGCGCGTGCGCTTGCCGGCAAGACAATCCTGCAACAGCGTGTAGCCGCCGGCCTTCCGATAGGCGGCGAAATCGGTGCGCGGCTGCCAGGCGTGCGGATGCTTGTTCGCCTGCACGTCGGCGGCAATGGTCGCCGGGGTCGCCTTGAAGGTCTGCAGATGGCCGACCGCAGCGACCGGCGCGCGATCGCAGGCGCCCATGCAGGGCGCGCGCACCACGCGCACCTCTTTGCCGAGGATCTCCGGCAGTTTGTTGAGCAGCGTTTCGGCCCCGGCCATGGCGCAGGACAGCGAGTCGCACACGCGCACGGTGACCGCCGGCGGCGGCGGACCGTCCTTCACCATATCGAAATGCGAATAGAAGGTGGCGACCTCGTAGACCTCGGTCTGCGCCATGCGCATCTCGGCGGCGAGCGCGGCAAGATGCGCGGCCGACAGATATCCGTAGTGATCCTGGATGAGATGCAGGTGCTCGATCAGTAGATCGCGGCGACGCGGCCGGTCGGTGAGCAGCGCGCGCACCTCTTCAAGCGCCACCGGATCGACCTGACGGCCCTTGGGCGTGCGCGGCGGCCGCCGGCGCCCGCTGCGGGCCGGCGCCCTTACGTCCTGCTCGGCAACACTCATTTTGTTCTCCTGACACAAGCAAAGCCGTTCTGAAACAGGGGAAACAAGACCCCTCCCTCAATGGGTAGATAGATTATTTCTATGAGAAGGCGGTTCTTGCTTGTAGATTCCCATCGTAAACGTCAAATTATGGCCTATAAGCGCACTGTTTCCGCATGGCGCCCATCTCATCGAAGGCAATGCAGGTCAAAGCAGACGAACGCCAGTGATTGAAAAACTCGAATTCCTGCTCGCGCTGGCGCGGGAAAGGCATTTCGGCCGCGCCGCCGAGGCGTGCGGCGTGACGCAGCCGACGCTGTCGGCCGGGGTCAAGCAGATCGAAGACAGCTTCGGCGTGCTTTTGGTGAACCGCGGCTCGCGCTTTCAGGGCTTCACGCCGGAGGGCGAGCGCGTGCTCGACTGGGCGCGCCGCATCGTCGGCGATGCCCGCACCATGCGCGAGGAAGTGCACGCGCTCAAACATGGCCTGTCCGGCCGGCTGCGCATCGCGGCGATTCCGACGACGCTTGCCATGGTCGAGCGGCTGACCACGCCCTATCGCGCGCGCCACCCCAACGTCCAGTTCACCATCTACTCGCGCAACTCGCTCGAGATCCTCGACCTGTTGGAAAATCTCGAGGTCGAAGCCGGCATCACTTATGTCGAGAACGAGCCGGTCGGTCGCGTCAACATCGTGCCGCTCTATCGCGAGCGCTACCGACTGCTCACTTCGGCGGAAGCGCCGCTCGGCAACCGCGACAGCGTGACCTGGGCGGAAGTGGCACAGGTGCCGCTCTGCCTGCTCACGCCCGACATGCAGAACCGCCGCATCATCGACCGCCTGCTCAAGGGCGCCGGCAGCGAGGCGCGGCCGACGCTGGAATCCGATTCGATGATCCTGCTGTACTCGCATGTGCGCACCGGCCGCTGGGCGAGCGTGATGCCGGCGAAGATCGCCGACACGCTCGGCCTCACCGACACCATCCGCGCCATTCCGATCACCCAGCCGGAGGCGGTGCAGACCATCGGTCTGGTGGTGCCGGCGCGCGAACCGATGACGCCAATCACCGCCGCGCTGGTGTCGGAAGCGCGCCGCGTCGCAGCATCATTGGACGATTGATCAGAGACGCTGCGCTCGCCTTAGCCGTTCGCCGTAGGCGTGGAACGGCGGCGCCGCACAGGAATTTCTTCAAGGCGGTCTCTCTATAACGCTGCGCTGCGCCACTATAGCCGTTAGCTATTGCAGCATTGATCGTTCCTATCGGCTCATAGGAACACATTTATTGATTCAAATAATTCGTGTCCGCACTCTGCGATTGCAGACTCAGTGGGCAACGCCGTTTGTCCGCGGACTAGCAAAAGAAAATAAACGCTACGGACCCAGGGAGAACAATGCGATGAGCTTTTTGCTCGACCGAAATCACACGATTGCGGGACCGGGATTCAGCCGGTGGATGGTGCCGCCGGCGGCGCTGTGCATTCACTTGTGCATCGGCCAGGCCTACGCGTTCAGCGTGTTCAATTTGCCGATGACCAAGCTGATCGGCATCTCGCAGTCGGCGCCGGACGACTGGACGCTCACCGATCTCGGCTGGATTTTCTCGATCGGCATTTTCTTCCTCGGCGCCTCGGCCGCGGTGTTCGGCCGCTGGGTGGAGGAAGGCGGCCCGCGCCGCGCCATGTTCACCGCCGGCCTGTGCTGGGCGGGCGGCTTCCTGTTGTCGGCGATCGGCGTCTACGCGCATCAGCTCTGGATCATCTATCTGGGCTACGGCGTGATCGGTGGCTGCGGCCTCGGCCTCGGCTACATCTCGCCGGTGTCCACGCTGATCAAATGGTTCCCCGACCGTCCGGGCATGGCGACCGGCATGGCCATCATGGGCTTCGGCGGCGGCGCCTTCATTGCCTCGCCGCTGTCGGTTTGGCTGATGGCGAAGTTCTCGACGCCGACGCATGTCGGCGTCGCCGAGGCGTTCATTGCGCTTGGCACCATCTACTTCTGTTTCATGATGGTCGGCGCGGCGATCGTGCGCGTGCCGGCGCCGGGCTGGAAGCCTAAGGACTATACGCCGCCGATGGCGGCGCAGAAGCTGATCACCAAGAACGACGTCTACGTCTATGACGCGCTGAAGACGCCGCAGTTCTGGCTGATCTGGTGGATCCTCTGCCTCAACGTGACCGCCGGCATCGGCGTGCTCGGCCAGGCCTCCGCCATGAGCCAGGAAATGTTCCCCGGCCACGTCTCGGCGGTGGCGGCGGCCGGCTTCGTCGGCCTGCTCAGCCTGTTCAACATGGCGGGGCGCTTCTTCTGGGCTTCGACCTCCGACATCATCGGGCGCAAGAATACTTACTTCTGCTTCTTCGCGCTCGGCACGCTGCTCTATTGCCTGGTGCCGTGGAGCGGCTCGATCGGCAGCGTCTCGCTGTTCGTGCTCTGCTTCGTCATCATCATGAGCATGTATGGCGGCGGCTTCGCAACCGTGCCGGCCTATCTGAAGGACATGTTCGGCACGCGCTATGTCGGCGCCATCCACGGGCTGTTGCTCACCGCCTGGTCGATGGCCGGCATCTTCGGTCCGGTGCTGGTCAACTACATCCGCGAGTACCAGATCGCCCACGGCGTGCCGAAGGCGCAGGCCTACAACACCACCATGTACATCATGGCCGGCCTGCTGGTGATCGGCTTCATCTGCAACGTCTTGGTCAAGGCCGTGCACCATCGCTTCCACATGCAACCCGACCACGAGGCCGAGCTCGCGCAGGCGGCGGTTGCCGCCGCGGGCGAACCGGCCGGCGCCTGAGGAGAACGATCATGCAAAACACCACGCAAGACCCTTCGATGAACGTGAAGCTCATCCTCGCCTGGGGCTTCGTCGGCATCCCGCTCACCTGGGGGGTGATCCAGACCATCATCAATGCGATGAAGCTGTTCCAGTAAGCGGCAATGCACTGAACGGGCGCCGCCTCCCTGCCCCAAGGGACGCGGCGCCCGTCGATTTTTCCGAGGCGCTCATATGCAGCGCAGCTATGTATTCGGCACCGTGCAGGAGACCAGGCGTAGCGCGATCTACGTGATTCGCGTCAAGGACGACACGATCGACGCGATCGAGGCCGACGAGATCGCCGAGCGGATGCGCGAGAAGATCGCCTCGCGCGGCGAATATGCCGCCGACGTCGTGGTGGTGCAGGGCGACAGCAAGAAGAGTTTGCGCCTTTATGGCGCGCCGTACGCGGTCGCCCGGCTGCGCGCGGCTATGTTCAACGCCGTCATCAGCTGGCAGCCGATCGAGTTGGAGGAGCCCTCGCCCCCCCGAAGCGGGGCGAGGGAAAAAGCTCACGCCACCTGCACATCGAAGTGCTTGAACATCGCGCGCTTGGCTTCTTCGTCGAACTCGGTCTTGAACTTGTGCCTGGTACGCAGCTCGTTGGCGCGCGCCGCTGCCGGCCGCGCGGAAATTTCGTCGGTGAGCCGCTTCAGGTTGGGGAACTTGGCCCAGTACTCCTCGCCCAGCGCATTCGGGATGAGCCGCGCCCAGCCCCACACTGCCATGTCGACGATGCCGTAGGCGCCGCCGACCATGTAGGGCTGCTTGGCGAGGCGCGCGTCGAGAATGCCGAAATGGCGCTGCGCCTCGTACATGTAGCGGTTGATGGCGTAGGGGATCTTCTCCGGCGCGTATTGGCGGAAATGCACCGATTGCCCGGCGAAGGGACCGACGCCGGAGGCGACGAACATCAGCCAGGACAGCAGTTCGCCGCGCAGTTTCGGTGTGTTAGCGGGGAGGAACTTGCCGGTCTTCTCGGCGAGATAGAGCAGGATGGCGTTGGAGTCGAACACGATGGCGTCGCCGTCGACGATGGCCGGCACCTTGGCGTTCGGATTGATGGCGAGGTATTCCGGCTTGTGCTGCTCGCCCTTGCGGGTATCGACCGGCACCGGCTCGTAAGGCAGGCCGGTTTCCTCCAGCATCAGCGCGACCTTCATCGGATTGGGCGCGCCCGAATAGTAGAATTTGAGCATGGCTTCTCCCTGCGTTTCAAAGTCGCGCATAGCATCATCGCCGTAGTTTTCTCGCAAGCGGGAAGACGACAGTGACGTTCAAACCAGTGTGAGCAGATTTCTTCTTGTGCGCGCGGCGCACGCTTCCCCCCCCTGAAAGGGGAAGGGATAGGGGTCTGCTCGCGTAATCGACCCCACCCGATCGTCGTCGCTGCGCGACGCCGATCGACCTCCCCCTTTCAGGGGGAGGTAAGGACAGAAATCAGAACAAGCCCACGATCTTGCCGTCGGCGTTGACGTCGATCACATCCGCCGCCGGCACCTTGGGCAGGCCGGGCATGGTCATGATCTCGCCGCAGATCGCCACCACGAACTCGGCGCCGGCGGAGAGCCGCACCTCGCGCACGTTGATGGTGTGATCGGTGGGCGCGCCCTTCAGATCGCCGTTGGTAGAGAAGCTGTACTGTGTCTTGGCGACGCAGATCGGCAACTTGCCGTAGCCCAAGTCCTCCCAGACCTTGAGCTGGTCCTTGACCGCCTTGTCGGCGGTGACGGCCTTGGCCCGGTAGATTTCCTTGGCGATGGTCTCGATCTTCTGAAACAGCAGCATCTCGTCGGGATAGAGCAGCTTGAGCTTGCTCTGGCCGGCGTCGCAGATCTTGACCACCGCGCGGGCAACGTCGGCGGCGCCTTCCCCGCCCATCGCCCAGTGGTCGGCCATGATCGCCTCGACGCCGAGCTTGGCGCAGGCGTCCTTGACTAGCTTGATCTCGGCGTCGGTGTCGGCGGAGAAGCGGTTGATCGAGACCACTGGCTGCACGCCGAACTTCTTCACGTTTTCGACGTGGCGCTGCAGGTTGGCCATGCCGGCCTCCAGCGCCTTCAGGTCTTCTTTTTTGAGGTCGGCCTTGGTGACGCCGCCATGCATCTTGAGCGCGCGGATGGTGGCGACGATCACGACGCAGTTGGGCGCAAGACCGGTCTTGCGGCACTTGATGTCGAAGAACTTCTCGCCGCCGAGATCGGCGCCGAAGCCGGCTTCGGTCACTACGTAATCGGTGAGCTTGAGCGCCGTGGTGGTGGCGAGCACCGAGTTGCAGCCATGCGCGATGTTGGCGAAGGGGCCGCCGTGGATGAAGGCGGGCGTGCCCTCCAGCGTCTGTACCAGGTTGGGCGCGAGCGCGTCCTTCAAGAGCGCGGTCATGGCGCCCTGGCCGTTGACGTCGCGCGCCTGCACCGGCTTGCGCTCACGGGTATAGGCGACGATCACCTTGCCCAGCCGCTCCTTGAGATCGTCGAGGTTCTTGGCCAGGCAGAAGATCGCCATCACCTCGGAGGCGACGGTGATGTCGAAGCCGGCCTCGCGCGGATAGCCGTTGGCGACGCCGCCGAGCGAGCAGACGATCTCGCGCAGCGCGCGGTCGTTCATGTCCATCACGCGGCGCCAGGCGACGCGGCGCGAGTCGATGCCGGCGGCATTGCCCCAGTAGATGTGGTTGTCGATCAGCGCGGCGAGGAGGTTGTGCGCCGAGGTGATGGCGTGGAAGTCGCCGGTGAAGTGCAGATTGATATCCTCCATCGGCACCACCTGCGCATAGCCGCCGCCGGCGGCGCCGCCCTTGACGCCGAAGCACGGCCCGAGCGAGGGCTCGCGCAGGCACAGCATCGCCTTCTTGCCGATGTAATTGAGCGCGTCGGTCAGGCCGACCGTGGTGGTGGTCTTGCCCTCGCCGGCCGGCGTCGGCGTGATGGCGGTGACCAGGATCAGCTTGCCGTTCGGCTTGCCCTGCAGCGTCTTAATGTAGTCCATCGACACCTTGGCCTTGTAGTGGCCATAGGGCTCGAGATTCTCAGGCTGAATGCCGAGCTTTTCCTTGGCGATGTCCATGATCGGCCGCTTCTTGGCGGCCTGGGCAATTTCGATGTCGGACTTCGGATTTTGATGCTGCGAGGCGGGCATGGGATGATCCAAACAACGATGTGAAGGTCAGAGAACTTTGGCTGTCATGCCCGCGAAGGCGGGCATCCAGTAACCACCGACCAGTCCGCGATTACTGGTCCCCGCTTGCGCGGAGACGACATGGGTCAAGCGAACCTCGCCCCGATCGCGAGCTTCGTAGAAGCGATGAATTCCGCCGCGTCTATTTTCTTGCCGCCATCCGGCTGCACGCGCGTCACCTTGAAGCGGCCATCGGCGCAGACCACGGTGAAGCTGTCGGCATCGACCGCGACGATCTCGCCGAGCTTGCCGCCGATGCCTTTCGGGTTCTTCGCCGGCAGCGGCTTGGCGTCGAAGATCTTCAACGTCTTGCCGTCGAGTGCGGTCCAGGCGCCGGGCGCCGGATTGCAGCCGCGGATCAGGCGGTCGATCTGCTCCCAGGGCTTGCCCCAGTCGATCTTGGCGTTGCCCGGACCGCACTTGCCTTCATAGGTCGCCTTCGACTCGTCCTGCTTGATGCGCGGCGCCTTGCCGGCTTTGACGAGGTCGACCGATTCCAGCATCGCCTCGACGCCGAGCGGAAACAGGCGGTCGAAATAGACGGTGCCGAGCGTGTCGGTCGGTCCGATCGGCGTCTTCTTCTGCATGAGGATGTCGCCGGTATCGAGCCCATTGTCGGGCCAGAAGATAGACAAACCGGTTTCCCTCTCGCCCTTGATGATCGGCCAGTTGATGGCAGAGGCGCCGCGATAGGCCGGCAGCAGCGACGGGTGATACTGGATCGAGCCGTGCGTCGGGATGTTGAGGAAGTCCTCCGGCACGAACAGCGTGACGAAGGCCATCACCTGCAGGTCGGGCTTGAGCGCCTTGAACTCCTCCCAGACCTTGGGGTCCTTGTAGGACGCGGGCTGATGGACCGGCAGCGAGGCTGCGAGCGCGGCTTCCTTCAGCGGATCGGCCTTGGCGCCCGGCTTCTCCGGCGCGACATAGACGGCGATCACGTTCTCGCCTCGCTTGAGCAGCGCCTCCAGCACGGCCTTGCCGAAGGCCTGCTGACCGTGGACGACAATACGCATTAACGCTCTCCCCTTCCTGCGTTTCCTGGGCGCAGCGCAGCACGAGGTGGTGCGCTGCAGATCCACGATCCAGCTTTTTTACCGGGGTCCCGGATCTGCAGTGCACCGCTGTCGCGCTGCACCGCGTCCGGGACACGAGTTTCTTATGCCGCGGCTTTCGACTTGTCCGGCGCGGTGATGGCGCCCGAGGCCTTGATGTCGGCGATCCCGGCGGCGCCGTAGCCGAGCACCTTGGCGAGGATCTCCTCGGTGTGCTCGCCCAACAGTGGCGAGCGCCGCACGTCGGCCGGCGAATCCGACAGCTTGATCGGGTTGCCGACGGTCAGATACTTGCCGCGGGTCGGATGATCGAGCTCGACCACAGTGCCGGTCGCGCGCAGCGACTGCTCCTCGGCGAGTTCCTTCATCGATAGGATCGGGCCGCACGGGATGTCGTGCTTGTTGAGCTCGGCCATCGCCTCGAACTTGGTGCGCTGCATGGTCCACTGCTCGATGCGGGCGAAGATCTGCTTGAGTCGCGGCAGCCGCGCCTTCGGCGTGGCGTAGTCGGGATGTGTCTTCCACTCCGGCTCGCCGATCACGTCGCAGATCTCGTTCCACACCGGCGCCTGGGTGATGAAATAGAGATAGGCGTCGGGGTCGGTTTCCCAGCCCTTGCACTTGACGATCCAGCCGGGCTGGCCGCCGCCCGAGTCGTTGCCGGCGCGCGGCACCGCCTGGCCGAACGGAATGCCTTCGCCATACTGGCTGTATTCGGTGAGCGGCCCATGCGCGAGCCGCTGCTGATCGCGCAGCTTGACGCGGGTGAGATTGAGCACGCCGTCCTGCATGGCGCACAGCACCTTTTGGCCGCGGCCGGTGCGGATGCGCTGATAGAGCGCAGTGACGATGCCGAGCGCGAGGTGCAGGCCGGTGCCGCTATCGCCGATCTGCGCGCCGGTGACCAGCGGCGGGCCTTCGCGGAAGCCTGTGGTGGAGGCGGCACCGCCCGCGCACTGCGCGACGTTCTCGTAAACCTTGCAGTCCTCGTAGGGTCCGGGGCCGAAGCCCTTGACCGAGGCGACGATCATGCGCGGGTTGGTCTTGTGGATGTAGTCCCAGGTGAGCCCCATGCGGTCGAGCGCGCCGGGCGCGAAATTCTCCACCAGCACGTCGCAGCTCTTGATCAGCCGGTTGAGGATCTCCATGCCCTTGGGATGCTTGGAGTCGATGGTGATCGACCGCTTGCTGCCATTGAGCATCGTGAAATAGAGGCTGTCGGCATTGGGCACGTCGCGCAGTTGCCCGCGCGTGATGTCGCCGACGCCGGGGCGTTCGACCTTGATGACGTCGGCGCCCATATAGGCGAGGAGCTGCGTGCAGGTCGGTCCCGACTGCACGTGGGTGAAGTCGAGCACGCGCACGCCCTCGAGCGCGAGACCGGCCTGCCCCCACGGCTTGGTCGACGGCCGCGGCAAGCTATTCGATTTGCCGTTGCCGTTCGCCTTCTTCGCCGGCTTCTTGGCGGCGAGCTTGACCACCTTGCGCGCCGGCTTCTCGGCCGCGGCGCGGCTCTTCGGTTTTTGACGTTTCGTCTTGGCCATTTGCGTGTCCTCTACTGAACTCAATTCGGATGGGAAAGCGGACGGCGCAGGCCGCCCGCAGGAATTTCACTTCTTCTTCAGCGCGCTTTGCGGGTTGAGGTTGCCGATGCGACCGCTTTCACTGCCGGCGGCCGGATCGATCACCGCGTTGATGAGCGTCGGCTTGCCGGAGTCCATCGCGTCGTTGACGGCGCGCTTGAGCTCGTCGGGCGTCGTCACATTGACGCCGATGCCACCGAAGGCCTCCATCATCTTGTCGTAGCGCGCGCCCTTGACGAAGACGGTGGGCGCCGGATCGGGACCGCCGCCGCGGTTTACGTCGGTGCCGCGATAGATGCCGTCGTTGTTGAAGATGACGACGCAGACCGGCAGCTTGTAGCGGCAGATGGTCTCCACCTCCATGCCGGAGAAGCCGAAGGCGCTATCGCCTTCGATCGCCAGCACCGGCTTGCCGGTCTCGATTGCGGCGGCGATGGCAAAGCCCATGCCGATGCCCATGACGCCCCAGGTGCCGACGTCGAGCCGCTTGCGCGGCTGATACATGTCGATGACGCCGCGCGTGAGATCGAGCGCATTGGCGCCTTCGTTGACCAGGATGGCATCGGGGCGCTCCTTGACGATGGTGCGCAGCACGCCGAGCGCGCCGTGATAGTCCATCGGCACGTTGTTGTTCATGAGCCGCGGCGCCATCTTGGCGACGTTCTCTTCGCGCTTCTTGGCGACGGCGCCGGTCCACTCGGCCGGCGGCGCCGGCCACTTGGCGCCCATGCCGTCAAGCAGGGCCGAGACGCAAGAGCCGATATCGCCGACCACCGGGGCGACGATCTCGACGTTGGAGTCCATCTCCTTCGGCTCGATGTCGACCTGGATGAACTTCTTCGAATAGGGCTCGCCCCAATTCTTGCCTTTGCCGTGCGACAGCAGCCAATTGAGGCGGGCGCCGATCAGCAGGACGACGTCGGAATCCTTCAGCACGGTCGAGCGTGCCGCGCCCGCGCATTGCGGATGCGTGTCGGGCAACAGGCCCTTGGCCATGCTCATCGGCAGGAACGGCGCGCCGCTCTTCTCGACGAAGGCCTTGATCGCATCGTCGGCCTGCGTGTAGGCGGCGCCCTTGCCAAGGATGATGAGCGGGCGCTTGGCGCTCTTCAAGATGTCCAGCGCGCGCTTGACGGCGGAAGGCGCCGGGATTTGCGCCGGCGCTGGGTCGATCACCTTGACAAGCGACTTGGCGCCGGCCTCCGCGTCCATCACCTGCGGGAAAAGCTTGGCCGGCAGGTCGAGATAGACACCGCCGGGACGCCCCGACACCGCCGCGCGGATGGCGCGGGCCAGACCGATGCCGATGTCCTGTGCATGCAGGATGCGGAAGGCCGCCTTGCACAGCGGCCTGGCGATGGCGAGCTGGTCCATCTCCTCGTAATCGCCCTGCTGCAGGTCGACGATCTCGCGCTCGGACGAGCCGCTCATCAGGATCATCGGGAAGCAGTTGGTGGTGGCATTGGCGAGCGCGACCAGGCCGTTGAGGAAGCCGGGCGCCGACACCGTCAGACAGACGCCGGGCTGCTTGTTGAGGAAGCCGGCGATCGCCGCCGCGTTGCCGGCGTTCTGCTCGTGCCGGAACGAGATGACGCGGATGCCGGCGCCCTGCGCCATGCGCTCGAAGTCGGTGATCGGGATGCCGGGCACGCCGTAGATCGTCTTGACGCCGTTGAGCTTGAGCGCATCGATCAGCAGATGAAAGCCGTCGGTCAGCTCGCGCTCCGTTTCGGCGGCCGCGGTCGCCTGTTTTTCTTTTACTGCTGCGTCAGCCATGGGACTCCTCCCTTCGATCTTTCTTTCGGGCCTTTTCAGTCCAGATAGTCGGCATAGCGCGCCACGTGATCGGCCAGGCCGAGCGCGTGGTCGCGCACCAGTTCCTCGGCGCGCGCGGTGTCGCGCCGTTCGAGGGCTTCGATGATGCTCATGTGATCGCGGATCGAACGGTCGGCGCGATCCTTCTCGCCGATGGTCGTGCGGCGGATCATGCGCATATGGGTGAACAGGTTTTCCGCCAGGCCGATCAACACGGCGTTGCGGGAAAGCCGGATGATGGTCTGGTGGAATTCGATGTTGACGTCGGAATACTCGTCGAGATGGGCGCGCAGCTTGCCGTTCTCGAAGGTGGCGAACATGCGGCGCAGACCGGCGATCTCATCTTGCGTTGCGACCTCGGTCATCAGCCGCGCCGCCATGCTTTCCAGCGCCGCCCACACGGTGATCATCTCGATCACCTCGCGCTTGGTTTTGCGCACGACATAGATGCCGCGGCGCGGCACCATGCGCACGAAGCCTTCGCTCTCGAGCTGCGCCATCGCCTCGCGCACCGGCGTGCGGCTAATGCCGAAATCCTGCGCCAGCTTGCGCTCGTCTAGGCGGATGTCGTCGCGGCTGCGGTAGATGTCCATCGCGACGATGGCATTCTTCAAGGCGGCGTAGGCCTTGCTCTTGAAGCTCGGCGTGTCGCCGAGCGCCATGAGGACCGGCTGCGCCGCAACGGCGGGCTTGCCCGGCGACGCCCGGTTGCGGGCGCGCGGATTGACGCGGCGGGCTGACTGATCCTGCGTATTCATAGCTGGTATACAATATGCCAGACGCCCGGCCAGGCGCAACGACCTTGTTGGCCGGTGCATCCTGCTACTTCCTTTGAGCGCGCGGCTGGCAAATGGCGCGGCCCGCGCCACAAAAAAACAAGGCCTCAGGCGAGACCGAGGCCTTGTTCAAACGCCTAGCTCTGCCGCAAGGCAGAGGCACGCATCAGCGTGTCACGTCGCGTGGGCGAGCTTGCCTTCGCCCGACACGATCTTCGAGCGCATCGGCTTGAGCACAAAGAGCGCCATGGCCACCACGATCAGATTCATGATCGCGGTCACCACGAACACCATGTGCCAGCTTCCGGTTGCGCTCTTCACGACGTTGGCCACCGGCACGAGGAACGCCGACGCGCCCTTCGCCGTATAGAGCAGGCTCAGGTTCACCGTGGCGAACTTCGGCCCGAAGCTGTCGGTGCAGGTCGATGGGAACAGGCTGAAGATCTCGCCCCAGGTGAGGAAGATCAGCGCGGCGAACACGATGAAGGCCCAGGGCGTCGTGCCGGCCGAGCCGAGCAGCCAGTAGGCCGCCGCGCCGAGGCCGAAGGCGATCGCCATGGTGTATTCGCGGCCGATATTGTCGGACACCCAGCCGAACAACGGGCGAGCCGCGCCGTTGCAGACGTTATCGACGATGAGCGCGACCGACAGCGCGGTGGCGCCGCCGAGGACCGCTACGTTGGCGATGTTGTAGTCCTTGGCGATCACCGCGATCTGCGCCGTCGCCATCAGGCCGCTCGCCGACACCATGACGAACATGACGTAGAGTACCCAGAAGACCGGCGACATCAGCACTTCGCCCGGCGTATAGCTGCGGGCCGATTGCACGACCTTGGGAGGTGCCATGCCGGCAAGCTCGCCAGCCTCGGGCGCGCGCAGCAGCCAAGCCAGCAGAAACACGATGGCGCCTTGCACCAGGCCGAACCAGAAGAAGGCCGCCTCGTAGCCGAAATTGGCGATCACTTCGCGGATCGGGACGACCGTGAGTGCGGCACCCGCGCCGTAGCCGGCGGCGGTGAGACCGACCGCGAGCCCGCGGCGATCGGGGAACCATTTCACAGCCTGGCCGACACAGGTGGCGTAGACGGCGCCGCCGCCGATGCCGCCGACGACTGCCCCGAAATAGAGCATCGTCAACGTCGCCGCGTAGGAGCTAATGATCCAACCGAGCGCGATGAATACACCGCCGAAGGCGACCATCAGCTTCGGACCGCTTTGCGGCCCAATGCGGTCGACGATCCAGCCTTCGACCGGCGTCAGCCAGGTTTCCAGCGCGATAAAGATGCTGAAGGCGACTTGAATAGCGGCGACCGACCAGCCATGCGCCTTGTTGATCGGATTGACGAACAGGGTCCAGCCATATTGCAGGTTGGCGATCATGATCATGCAGATCACCCCGGCGATGAGCTGGTTCCATCGTTCGCGGCTGATCGAGCTTGCGGCGTTCGCCATTGTCTCTCCTCCTTGGCTCCCTTGTTGCGTAGTTCCGCCTGGCAGCTTTGCCGAGTGTGCAGTTTCGGGCGGTTTGATTCGGTGGAAATCTGAACGTTTCCTCGTTGTTATGTCCTTGATTTTTTTCTCGACGAGTTCGCTCTGTCGTTCGCTTCGCGGTAATTCTCCGAGCCGATTTCACCTTGTAATTTAATAGAATAATCCGCCACACTTAGCCATAGCCGTAGCCATCGGCTCTGGGATTTTGCCGAAATAGGAATAAAATCAATGGTTAACAACAAAGCACCAGGGCGGGCTGACAGCGGGCGATCTTGAGCACAATGGCTGAGGCAATTGAGACGCGCGCGTGTGGGCAAGCGGAGGGAACCGGGCGGCCGTTACGCCCGGCCGCCTTTCTCGACCGCGACGGCGTGCTCAATGTCGATCACGGCTACGCCTACAAGCCGGAAGACCTCGAATTAATCCCGACCGCCGCTGCGGCGGTGCGTCTGCTCAACGAGGCCGGCTACTACGTCATCGTGGTGACCAACCAGTCCGGCGTTGCACGCGGATACTACCCCGAAGCGGCGGTGAGTGTGTTCAACGCGCACATGCAGAAGGTGCTGCTGGCCGACGGCGCGCGCATCGACGCCTTCTATTATTGCCCGCATCACCCGGAAGGAAAGATCAAGGAACTGGCGATCCGCTGCCGCTGCCGCAAGCCGCAACCGGGCATGCTGGAACAGGCAGCGCGTGATTGGCCGATCGACCGCAGCCGCAGCTTCCTCATCGGCGACAAGGACATCGACATGGAGGCCGCGCAGGCGTTCCACATTCGCGGCGTCAAGTTCGACATCGCGACGAGCACGCTCATCGAACTGGTGCGCAAGGCGCTCACCGCAAGCGCCGAGCCCGTGCGCAATGCACAAGATCCGATATGAATGCACAAACATTCATAACCAAGTCGCAATATGCGTCTGCTGAGGGCGTCAAGCTTAAGGGCTGGAAAGGTCGCGGGCGACCGATTGCATCTTGTGTGGGTCGTTTTCGATGTCCGCCGTATGATTGACCAGGCCGTCCCAAAGAGATTGCGCCTGTGCCATGACACGTGACACTTGAAGGGGCGTCAATCGTTCCCTGACTCGATCGCGAGCGGCCAATGCTCTGGTTAGCTCGTCACTCGAATTGGCAGCGAGCCGTGCCGAAAGATCAAACCATTTTAAAGCTTCGAAGTCATCTCGGACCACGCCCCATCCATTCACATATAGCTCTCCGAGGTGAAAGCACGCATCCATGTCATAGAGCGTCGCGCCGCGCATAAACCACTGGAATGCCGCCTCATAATCACCTCCTGCAGCGGCGGTCTTTAGATAAATCTCGCCGATGTGGCTGGCCGCGCCCGGATAATCCTTATTGTCGGCCGCAATGAACAAGCCGAGCGCGGTTGAGGCATTTGCCTCGACGCAATCTCCGCGAAGATATCGCTCGCCAAGCTCGTATGACGCCTCAACATTACCTGCTTGCGCAGACCTTTCGAGCCATGGAAGCCCAGATCGGCAGTCGTGCAGGACATCGGCATAGAGCCGCCATAGCACGAGTTGAGCTGTTGAAGAACCTGCCTTTGCGAGCGGCGTCAGAAGTTCAAGGGCCCGTCGCTTATCGCCGATGACATATTCAATCAGGGCGTTGTTCAACTCGGGTTGCGAGACACTCTCGGCTTGGGCATGACAAATCCCACAGAGGACAAGCTGACAGGCGGCAAATAGCGCCGTAATGAGGCAGACTGCCAGACACTTCATCAAACGTGCGCGGCCTATTCCTTGCAGTGCACGGCAGCTGCGCATAGCCGTCGACCCGCGTTTTATTCCCGCTATCAGGGAGCGTCTTTCAGCAATCCAATTCCCGGCACTGAGAGCGGCGGACAGGCTCGCCATTGCCAGGGTTGAAGCTGAGGCGATGCGACCGAGCGCAAACGTGACACCGACCTTGTCGGGCGCGCTTGCAGAAAGTGCTCCCGCATACGCACGAACATCGGCAGTGATCACCTGTGATATGATCCATCGCCTGCCGCTTTCTGCTCATAAATCGAGTGCCGCGTCGGCAAACCTGCCGGCACAGTGGTCACTTAACGCATTGAATAAATCCCCCTGAGCGCCAATTCTTTTTGGATTGAGGCGTCGCAATTCTTGTAAGGACCTAAATCACAAGGAGATGTAGAAATCGTGACGGCCGCGCACCGCTGTGCGACGCCTTAAATTTAAGCAGGGTGGGCAGCTAATGCCGAGAATCGCGGCGACTGGCGTTGTAATCGTTTAACAAGCGGCGTCTTGTCGTTTGTGTCTAATGACGGCTCGCGCGATTGACGTCGCAGCGTTAGTGAGGAGCCCAGCGCGCAGGGAATACGTAAAATAGACTCTCGAATGCACGAAATGCGAGTATCTGTCTACGCGGACCGTCCAAGCTCGTCTCGCCAATCCAATGTCCTGCCAACGGTCGGCCCCTCCTCCGACAGCCGACCACCCGTCCGCTTCAGCAAATCTGCCAAAGTAGTGTGGTTGTCGAATCAGGCGAGCCTGAGCTTTATTCCAAGTTTCCGAGACAAATTCCCAAGGTCCTGAACCACATAGAAGAACGCCATCCACGCCCACTTGCCCCACCTTTTCAAGCCCTCTTTTTTCACTCTCTCAATAGCCAGCCTGTTATTCGTTGGCTTCTTTCTGAAGAATAATTTCCCAAAGACCTCGACAGACCATACGTCTATAGGAAAACCGCCCTGTGGGCTCACGATGTCTGCTGAATAATCTCCTACACCAGGCAACTCCAGCAGCCTCTCCTTCGCCCTTGCCGGATCCATATCCTTGAGTTGTTCGACGGTCGGAAAGTCTCCTGCTTCAAGCCTTTTTGCGAGCTTTACTATGCTCTTGGCCCTGTAGCCCATATTGCACGTCCTCTTTAACTCACCGATACTGACTCCCGCCATTCTTCTCGATGTTGGCCAGGCTTTGATCCGCTTTCCATCGAAGTTGGCTACCTCGCCATAAACGTCTATGAAAGAAGCCATCATCGTTGTGCTCCTCTTAAGGGGAGCCATCTGCAACAGTATGGCGAGAACTGCCTCCGAAAAGATGTTCGGCGAAAACGTATCATGCATGCCGTAGAGGTCGCCTATCACATGCTTGAGTATTTTGTCTCTCTTAGCAACGCTGTAAAACTGTCGTAGATCCTGATCGGCGCCAATGGCTTGGGCCAGCAGGCGCTTGAGCCTCTCTTTCTCTGCCCGGGCTGGCTTTTTCTTCAAGAATACGCGTACCAGCACTCTCGGGTTTTCAATCGTGCCTTTTGACGAGAATTTGACGCCGACAAGAGCGCCATCGATATTGGTAACAGTCCAAAGAGTTTCATCCTCATAAATTTCTGCAGGACCGAACAACGACCAACCTGCAGGCTTCTTAATAGTCAACCTGAAATCATATGGAGGCAGAGGCTTTACTTCAAACTCAAAGGAACGGGTTAATTTGGCCATAGCACTAGCACTAGATGCCGTAATGGGCCTGCTCTGAGCGAGCGATTGATGTGGCTGTCCCCGATAGATGATGGAAACGTATTTTTCTTTTTCCACAATTGGAAGGCTGCTTTCGCGATTGCACTGTACGGTTTCACCGTTCGAGGGATCGCGACACGCCGCAACTGCAATTTCTGATGCTTATGTAATGAACGGCGTAGGTTGTCATGCCTGTACAATTTTTTCGTGGTTTCACGTCAAATCCGCATCAACAAAAGTGCCACGGCAGGGTGCCGACAGCCCATGATAGCTCTGCGTCGTAATCGGAAGCAATTATTGCAAGTATGAGGCCCTCCTCAAATGATCGATCTTCAACCTGCACAATTTTTACCGCCACTGTAGAATGTCCGCCTCGCTATAGCCGACTCGGCGGGTCGCATCTGCAACGCCGTGATCTGCAAGATCAGAAAATCGATCTATTTTAGCTTGGAAACAATTTCCTCAGGTTTGTACTTCTTCCTTGGCATATCGGCCTCGCTTGAGGTCAAATATCAATATCCAAGGTCGGACCGCACCAAAGAGGGCGCCTCAAACCATCATCCCGAAACATCAGACCAAACAACTAGGTTATCATTGACAGAGCGAACGCCGGGAACTTCCTCAGCACTGACGCGTGCCGCTGTCTTCTCGATTTGGGAATGAACCACCCCCCAAAGCTCAACGACTCCATCATGGATGATAACATTTAATTGCCAAGGCTTTGTCCATGCATTCTTATTCAACTGCACTTCAACTTGAGCACGGATCGTCGCATCATCTGCTTTCCCTTGCGCACCAGCCTCTTGCAGGACGCTTGCGAACGCTTGAAGAAGATTTGCACGGCTTACGATGCCAACAACCTTTTCATCTCTCATGATCGGGACTCGCTTGATTCTGTTCTTTTCCAATGTCGAGACGATTTCGCTAATCGGCGTTTCTGGGTCAGCAGTAATGACATTTGGCGTCATCACGTCAATTACCTTACGCGCATGCATCTTCACGAATTCAGCGGCAAGCACCTCGTTCGATGAAAACAATTCCAGCCACCAGGAACGGCGCCGTTCGGTCGCCGTCTCGACACGCCGCATTAGATCGCCTTCGCTGACGATGCCCAAAAGCCTACCTGTCTCGTCGACCACCGGGACAGCACTAATATGGCTGCTGAGCAATAGTTCGGCAACATCGCGCACGCTCGCGGTTGGACCAATCGTAACAATTTTCGAAGTCATGATATCGGAGGCTTTCATGTCCGATCTCGGCATCACGGGGTGGAATTGCTTTTCTTAGGCTCACTTAGTTTTGACGTCGAAGGCTAAGGATGTAGCTGATTATCTCGTCCGTTTGATAGTCCGCAAGTTGCGGGTTTGGCATGCCGCGTGGGGTGGCGATTTTCGCGTGAGTCGTGGAAAGGAAAGCCCGGAGCGAATCTCTCGTCGTCTCAGGCTTGTCGGCAATCACATCAAAACTTGGTGCTGGATCACGTAAAATGGGCGCCGCCTCCTGATCAATTGCAACCACATGACATGGAGAACAGGCTAATAGCGCAAGACGGTGTCCTCGAGAGATTTCCGGTTCCTCCGAAAAGGCCTGAAGGCCCACGCCAACAGTCCATGTGCCAATGAGCACCAAGAATGCGACTATCGACACGGCGTGCTTCCTGCGAAATTGTCTCGTGGCGATATGCGGCACTTTGGTCCCCTAAGTGGTTATTTCTTGAAGTTCACGCTCCTTGAGATAACGCACTATCCCGCCGTTAGATTCGTAAACGCGGTGCCGTTAGCATCTCGTTCGCTACATCCTATTCACCTGTGATAACTAGATCGCCGGGCTTCAGATTTCCGCCAACAATCTGGGTGAAGCGATCGTCGTTAAGGCCAACGACAACTGGGGTCGGCGTTGGCTGATTGTTTTGGAGCACCCAGACTCGCGGCTCGGACGACTTGATGTGCACGCCGCTCGGCGCATACCGTAGGGCGGCATTGGGTGCCCGGATCACATTATCACGCTGATCAGTGACAATCTGTACATCGGCAGTCATGCCGGGCATGAGCGCCAGATCGGGGTTTCCGACACTAACAACAACATCATAGGTAACTACGTTCTGCACCGTCTGTGGTGATTGGCGAATCTGACTTACAGTACCTTTGAAAGTACGCCCCGGGAATGCGTCAACCTTAAAACTCGCAGCGTCGCCATCTCTAAGATCGCCAACGTCGCTCTCAGACACATTCGTATCGACCTCCATCTTGCCGAGGTCGGTGGCGATCAAGAACAGTGTAGGCGTTTGGTACGTCGCAGCAACAGTTTGTCCAATTGTCACGCTTCTGGAAACGACAACTCCATCCACTGGCGAAATAATATCAGTGTAATCTAGATTGACCTGTGCGGTGGCGAGCTCAGCTTGCCGTTGTTCAATGCTAGCCCCGTCGAGGAGGATCTGTGTCTGTGCTTGATCATAGGTGCTTTTTGCATTGTCGAAGGCATCCTGGGAAACCGCATTCGTTTTGACAAGTTGAGTGGCGCGGTCGAAGTTTAGTTTCGCGTACGTGAGCGCTGCCCTGTCTTTTTCGAGCTGCGCCTGCGCGACCGATAAATTGGCTTTGCACTGGTCTACAACCGTCTGAAAGGGCCGCGGATCGATTTTTGCGCACAACTGTCCTTTTTTTACGACCGTATTGTAGTCGCAATAGAGTTGCTGAATGACGCCGGAAACATATGAGCCGACGATAATCGTGAGCTCAGGATTGACCGTTCCCGAGCCCGTCACCATGCGAACAATGGCGCCGCGGGTAACCGGTATTGTCGTATATCGCAACGTTCCCCGGCCACCGAACGCCCACCACGCCGCCATAACTGCCGCGAGCACAAGCACTAGGATGCCTATGCCAACGAACCAAAGCTTTCTGAGACCGTGCTCCGGAACGGCTAAAAGCGCCGAGCGGACCTCGGCAAATATGGTTAGCTTTGCAGCGACGCCGCGCTGTGGTTTGTCAGCGGCAACAGGCTTGAGCATCTTTGTACCAAGCGCACCGCCCCCAGATAAATGATGCGCAATCCGGCTGACTGAGCGTTGATCTGCATCAAGGGCCCCCATTTCGTCATTTTACGGAAATTATATGCGCAGGCTTCGTGCGAGTGAATCGTTTCTTATCTGGGACAAGGTCCACTCTGGGCGCGAGTTCGGTACAAACCAATAGAATGAGGACGACGATGCAGCGCAACCGCTGTCCGCGCTCTAATTCGAGACAAGAAACATCACTGTTTGTTATTGCGCTCGTATGCGTAGCAGCGGCTTTTTTGGCTTATGCAAGCATAGACGTATTTCGGTGATGCTATGAAAGCCTTTGCCACGAAGGCCATCGGTGTTGTGCTCCTCCGAAAAACGACGCCGGATGCGCTCCCATTGCTCGATCGCTGAGCCGAATCATCCAATATTTATAGCGGATCGAGCCCGCTCGAAAATTTTGAGATAGGTATTTTTCCGGAAGTTTTGCGCTTCGGCCCTTTATGTTAATGATAGCTGCGGGGCGCCCCCCAGACGCCACATGGAACAAGACGGCAAAACAAGCGAGCCGATAGCGCCAGAGACCGCTGAGCGCCTCTCGCCTCCTCCGTTGGAAAAGCACAGCCTCGTTCCAGTCCGCGCAGATGCCGGCGTGCCGATCGGCACAAAACAGCGCGCAGCCGTCCGCAAGCGCCAGCTTCGCGTGCTGCTCTTTGTTGTTATCGTTGTCCTCTTCGGCGGAGCCGGCGGGTCCTATTACTGGTGGCTGCAAGTTCGTTCGCAATTACCCACCGGAATCGTTTTCGGAAACGGCCGCCTCGAAGCGGACGAGCTCAACATCGATACCAAGTATGCTGCGCGGATCGGCGAGATGCTAGCGGATGAAGGGGATATGGTCAAAGCTGGACAAGTTGTTGCGCGTATGGATACGCACGACCTTGAGGCTTCATTGAAGAAATCACAAGCTTCTGTACTTCAGGCGCAAAGGGCCGTCGACGAAGCAATTGCTAATGTTGCCCAGCAAACTGCTCAGGCTCTTTTGGCGCAACAAGAGATGGATCGCGCCGTCTACACCGTGGAGAGAGGCGCCGCGACTAGGCAATTGCTCGATCAGCGCAAACAGCAGCTCGACAGCGCCAACGCGACACTTAAAGCCGCCCAGGCGCGGGTAAAAGAATCGGAGCACGCGCTCGAGGCGGCGACGCATGATGTCGAACTCTATACTGTCGAGATCAACGACAACACACTGGTGGCGCCGCGGGACGGTCGGATCCAGTACCGAGTAGCCAATATGGGCGAGGTGCTGCCGGCAGGCGGACACGTCTTCGCAATGCTCGATACGTCATACGTCTACATGGATATCTACTTACCGACGATCGCGGCGGGAAAAGTTAAATTCGGCGCCGACGCCCGCATCGTGCTCGACGCCTACCCAAAATTTGCGATCCCTGCTAGAGTGTCGTTCGTCGCTAGCCAGGCGCAATTCACGCCCAAGACGGTAGAAACCCAAAGCGAGCGCGACAAACTCATGTTCCGCATTCGGGTCCGCCTCGATCCTGCGTGGCTAAAGACCCGCGCCGAACTGGTGCGTAGTGGGCTACCCGGCGTCGCCTATGTATTGACCGATCAAGCCACTAAGTGGCCCCCCGCTCTGCAAGGCCCGGTAAGCCATTGATTGAAGCGGCCTGGCCAGTCGCGCGCTTGGAAGACGTCACGCAGCGTTATGGGCGTACCTTAGCGCTTGCCGCTGTCAGTCTCGAACTGCCGGCTGGCTGCAGGGTGGGCCTGATTGGACCTGACGGCGTCGGCAAATCGACGCTGCTCAGCATCATCGCTGGGGCGCGGCAGATTCAAGCCGGTCGCGTGTTCGTGCTTAACGGCGACATAGCGGATTCCACGCATCGCGACCGGATCTGCCCCCGTATTGCCTACATGCCCCAAGGCTTGGGCAAGAACCTCTATCCTGATCTCAGTGTTACGGAAAACGTTGAGTTCTTTGGCCGGCTGTTCGGACAAGCACGGGCCGAACGGCAGTGGCGCATTGCTGAACTATTGGAGAGCACTGGGCTTAGCCCGTTTGCAGACCGCGCAGCGAAGAAACTGTCGGGCGGGATGCGACAGAAACTCGGCTTGTGCTGTTCGCTTATTCACGATCCCGATCTTCTGGTGCTCGATGAACCTACAACCGGCGTCGACCCGCTGTCGAGGCGCCAGTTTTGGGACCTGATTGATCGCATCCGTGCGCGCCGGGCTGGGATGAGTGTCGTCGTCGCGACGGCCTATATGGAGGAAGCTGAACGCTTCGACTGGCTTGTTGCGATGAACGATGGGCGAATCTTGGCGGCCGAAACCCCGGCTAAGCTCAAGCAGAAGACCAATGCCGCGACGCTTGAGGATGCATTTATCGCACTTTTGCCGCAGGAGGTACGCGCCGGCTACAAAAAACTGGAAATACCGCCGCGCCAGGTGATCAGCGCGGAGCCAGTCATCGCCGCCCGCGATCTTACCTGCCGTTTTGGCGATTTCACAGCGGTCGACCGAGTCAACTTCACCATCGATCGCGGCGAGATATTCGGCTTCGTCGGCTCGAACGGCTGCGGCAAGACGACGACGATGAAAATGCTAACCGGGCTCCTGCCGGCGAGCGAAGGCGAGGCGCTGTTATTTGGCGAGGCACCGGATACGCGCGACATCGCTGCCCGCAGCCGCGTCGGCTACATGTCGCAGTCCTTCTCGCTTTATACCGAGCTGACCGTGCAGCAGAATCTCCGCCTGCATGCG
>Ga0187771_10000328_pt1 | contig 28140 bp, 28 predicted proteins | sample 0116_SJ02_MP15_1_FD_133139 | JGI IMG/M metagenome (GOLD analysis project Ga0187771, IMG submission 133139) | Tropical peat soil microbial communities from peatlands in Department of Meta, Colombia - 0116_SJ02_MP15_10_MG | ecosystem: Environmental > Terrestrial > Soil > Wetlands > Peat | place... | reverse complement strand
GTCGCCGTGTAGATCGAGGGGATCGCGACCGCCGAGACGATGATGCCGCAGGTCAGGAACGAGCGTCCGTATGCACCTCCCGGCTGTCCAAACGAGAGCGGCGCGAACAGGCCGAGCTCGAACAGGGCGAGGCCGAAGATCGCGAGGACGACATCCGGCGTCCCGGCGATGACCTCGACCGTCGATTCGACGATCCGCGCCAGCCAGCGCGGGCGCCCGAACTCGACGACCCACAGCGCGGTGATCACCCCGATCGGCGCGGCGATCAACAGGCCGATCGCGCTCAGCAGGATCGTGCCCTCGATCGGGTCGAGGAACCCACCCGAGCCGGCCTGGCTGACCGAGGGGCTCGGGCTCCTCACGAGGAGGGCGGGGCGCAGGTAATGCGCCCCCTTGACGGCGAAGAAGACGACCAGCGCCGTCGTCACGAGACAGAGGCCGAGTCCTGCAGCCCACGCGAAGGCGAAGATCGCCAGGTCGCTGCGTCGCCAGCTGAAGACGGACGCGCGGCGCCCGTGCCGGCGCCGTGCCGGGCCGAGCTGCGTTTGCGCGGTTGACGCTTCGCCCGCCATCAGGCGCTCACCTGGTAGCGCCGCAGCGGCAGCTTGACGAGGTAGGCGGCGAGCGAGAGCACGAGGCTCGAGAACAGCAGCAGCGACGCGAACGAGTACAGCGCCGCGTGCAACGCCGGCGCACTGAGCGACTCGGCCTGGCGAACGATCGTCGAGGCCAGCGACTCGAACGGCTCGAACCAGAAGATCGTGCCATCGGCAGGGTTGGGAGCGAACGAGACCCCACCGGAAACCATCGAGACGACGATCGCCTCGCCGATCGCCCGCGCTGCCGCCAGGCCGGCGGCACCCACGATCGCCGGGCGGATCGCCCGGATCGAGACCGCCAGCGTCGCGCGCAGCGGGTTGAGCCCGAGCGCGATCGCGCCTTCGCGCCACGGGCGCGGGACCGACTCGAGCGCGTCGGTTATCAGCGCCGTCATGATCGGCGTGATCATCAGCGCGAGCAGCACGACCGTCACCGCGACGCCGCCGCCGCTCAGCTGGATCACGTACTCGACGGAGCGTTTCTGCTGGTTGCTAACGAGGTGGGTCGCCGTGAACGGGACGAACAGGAGGATGCCGATCAGGCCGAGGAGGACCGAGGGGACCGCAGCGAGCAGCCTGATGATCGGCGCCATGATCCGCCGCACGAACGGCGGCGCGAAGTCGACGATGAAGATCGCGCCCGCGAGCGACACGATCAACGCCACGATCAAGGCGAGTCCGGCGCTGAGGATGGTCCCGTAGATCAGCGGCCAGGCGTGCACGACGTAGGCCGACGCCGGCGGGTTGCGCGACGTGTTCTGCATCGCGTTCAGCTGCGAGTCGACGTTGCCGCTGGACCCGAACAGGGAGAAGCCGTCGTGGGAGAACGCCGGCCAGGCGCCACGCGCGACGAACACGATCATCGCGACGATCGCCACCGCTAGGAGGCACGCCACCGCGCCGAGCAGAATCTCGGCGCGGTGATCGGGCCAGGGACGGCGGAGACGTTCGAGCAACTACTAGCCCGTGACGGTCTTGGTGAGCGTCAGCGGGACCCAGTTGGACTCGATGAGCTTCTTCGCAGCCTTGCTTGTCTGAATCCAGTGGATGAACTTGCCGGGCGCGCCGGTCGCGGTCCCGCGCGTCACCTCGTAGAAGAACCCGATGCCAGGGTAGGTCTCGTTGACCGTATTTGCGACGGTGCAGCCGATCCCGTTGTAGGCAAGCGGGTTGATGCTCTTGTTGAGCGCGAAGTAGTCCGAGAGGAAGCCGATGCCGTTCGGGTCCTTTTCGACGGCGGTCTGCAGCTGACCCTCGCTCGCGAACTGCGCGGCGCCCGAGAACACCTTCCCGCCACCGAGCAGCGTGCCCTGGAAGGTCGTCAGCACGCCGGCGACCGACGTACGGCTGAGGACGTCGATCGGCGTCGTGAGGCTCGAGCCCGACACCTGGCTCCAGTTGCGCACCTTGCCCTCGAAGATCTGCTGCACCTGGGTCGCAGTCAGGTTCGAGATCGGGTTGGACTTGTTCGTGACCACGCAGACGAAGTACTTGGCGATCTCGTAGAAGTCGAGCCCCGGCGGGTCGGTCGACAGCGGACCCCGCGAGGAGTCGCCGATGTCAACCTTGCCCGCGGCGACGTCGGAGATGCCGACGCTTGCGCCGCCCTGGGAGAGGCTGAAGCGGATGTTGTGGTGATTGAGCTGGGAGTACTTCGCGGTCAGTAGCTCGAGCAGGGGATAGGACGCGGTAGCACCCGACAGCGTGATGACGGTCGAAGCGAGGGCGACCGGAACAGCGATGGCGAGCGCCGTGGCCGCGAGCAGGGGTACGAGAAGGCGGCGGCGGGATCTATGAATCAACGCTGAGCTCCCTGTTCGGTGGAGAAGTGTTAGGCTGAGCCTACCATAAAGCTGATAAAAGCGATCAACAAGCCTTTTATTGTTCTAAAGCTAGGAAATGGAGATCAAGTTGCTGGACTCTCTGCCTCCTCGGCGTCGGCTCGTGGCAACCATCGGGGCTCTCGCCGTGACCGCCGGGCTGGCCATCATCGTTCCCGCCCTCGCGGGCGCCGACAGCACGACGCCGGTGACGACTGGCGGGACCGGCGCGACGGGCACAACGGGGACGACCGCTGACCCCAATGACTACTCGTGCACCGGTCAACTGCGCAAGGGCAGCCCGGAGTCCGGCACCCCCGGCACGCAGGTGCAGTACCGCTTCTCGTGCAACGGACCGATCACGGGCTTCCAGATCGAGACCGAGCCGCACCAGATCCTCTACTACGACGCCTCCCCCGTTCTCACGCTCAATGACGCAGCGACAGCCGACAACTTCGAATGCCAGGGCATTACCCCGGGCTACGCGCTGAACTGCGTGGGCCAATCGTCGGCGTCAGGCGAGGTGGTCACGGGCCAGTTCTCGATCCCCGGGAAGCTGAATGTCGAGCCCTACGTCGACGCGATCCTGACCGTGACCGACGCGACCGCGCCATCGACGACCGTCACGAGCGCGTCGAAGGGCTCGCCGGTGACCGTCACACCGACGGTCACTCAGTACATGTCGGGACCGTTCGACCTCGGTCGTCCGGTCGACGTCAAGCACGACCAGTTCAGCGGCGACACGCGTCTCGGTAGCAATCCGCCGAGGACCGTGCTCGTGAAGAAGTCGAAGGACGGCGTGTGGGTAACCACGGCGGTGCCGCTCGACGGCACGACGGGCAGCACCGGGACGGCCGGGGCGCAGCCTGCCCACAAGAAGCCGGCGAAGCACTAGCCTCTGGGCAGCGAGGCTCTGCGGCGCGCGCCGTCGCGGAGCCTCAGCCCTCGCCGGCACGCAGCGAGTGCAGGCGCATCAGCTCGGCCTGAGCGTTGATCGTCGCTGCCGGCTCAGCGGGGCGCAGGCGCGTCCAGCGCCCGTCGCGGTCGAGCTCCCACGCGTTGTGGCTGTCCTTGAGGCAGAGCTCGACGGTCTCCAGCACCTCGCTTCGCAGCATCGGCTCCTCGACCGGCACGGCGAGCTCGACGCGATGCTCGAGGTTGCGCGGCATCAGGTCGGCCGAGCCGATGTAGACGGTGTGCTCGCCGTCGCGCTCGAACGCGAAAACGCGCGAGTGCTCGAGGAAACGCCCGACCACCGAGATGACGCGAATCGTCTCCGAGAGCCCCGGAACGCCCGGGCGCAGGCAGCAGATACCGCGCACGTTGAGGTCGATCCGGACGCCCGCCTGGGATGCCGCGTAGAGCGCGTCGATGCACGTCGGGTCGACGAGCGCGTTGATCTTGATCAGGATCCGGGCCGGTGAGCTCGCCGAATGTGCGGCCACCGTCTGCTCGATCTCGTGCAGGATCGCGTTGCGCATGTGCGTTGGCGCGACGAGCACTTTGCGGTAGGCGCGCTGGCGCGCAAACCCGGTCAGGAAGTTGAACAGCTCTGCGACGTCGGAACCAATCGCCTCGTTTGTCGTGAAGAGGCCGAAGTCGGTGTAGAGCCGCGCGGTCGCCGAGTTGTAGTTGCCGGTGCCGATGTGCACGTAGTTGCGCACGCCGTCACCTTCACGGCGCACCACGAGCACGCACTTGGCGTGTGTCTTCAGCGCCGGGTGACCGTAGACGACGTGAACGCCGGCCTCCTCGAGCGCCTTCGCCCACTGGATGTTCGACTGCTCGTCGAAGCGTGCCTGTAGCTCGACCAGGCAGACCGCCTGCTTGCCGCGCTCGGCCGCGCGGATCAGCGCCGGCACGAGCGGCGAGTCGTCGTTCGTGCGATACACCGTCTGCTTGATCGCAAGCACCTGCGGGTCGTTTACGGCTTGCTCGACAAAGCGCTCGACGGACGCGGAGAACGAGTCGTATGGGTGGTGGACGAGGATGTCGCCGGTGCGCATCGCCGACATGACATCCAGGCGACCGTCCTCGTTGGAGCGGAAACGCGGGTGTGTCAGCGGCGTCCACGGTGGGTCGCGAAGCTCGGGGTAGCCGCCGAGCTTCGTCAATTGGAGCAGGCTCGTGAGATCGATCATGCCGTCGACTGCGTATACGTCGCGCGGCTTGAGCCCGAGCGCGGCTGTCAGCTCGTGCAGCAGGCGCGTAGACATCCGAGCGCCGACCTCGACGCGCACGACCTCGCCAAAGCGCCGGCGCCGCAGCTCGTTCTCGACTGCCTGGAGGAGATCATCGGCCTCGTCCGAGACCGAGAGGTCGGCGTCCCGCGTCACGCGGAAGAAGTCGTACTCGTCGATCACCATGCCCGGGAAGAGCGCGTCGAGGTTGTCGGCGATCACGTCTTCGAGCAGCACGAACGTATCGCCGCCGACCGCGACGAAGCGCGGCAGGATCTCGCTCGGAACCTTGACGCGCGCGAACGTGCTGTGGCCCGAGTCGGGATCGGAGACCATCACGCCGAGGCTCAGCGAGAGGTTCGAGATGTAGGGGAACGGCTGCCCGGGGCCGACCGCGAGCGGTGTCAGTGCGGAAAAGATGACGCGGCGGAAGTGGGCGCCGAGCGTCTCGCGCTCGGCCTCGCTCAGCTCGCGCACGGGCTTGACAACGATGCCGTACTCGGCCAGCGCGGGCAGCAGCCGCTCGCCTACGCAGCGCTGGAGGCGCACGCCGTGCTCGGAGGTGCGTTCATGGATCAGCTCGAGCGTCTGCGACGGCGTCAAGCCGTCGACGCTCGGCCGCTCGACGCCCGCGTCGATCTGGTCGTGCAGGCCGGCGACCCGCACCATGAAGTACTCGTCGAGGTTCGAGGCGTAGATCGCGGCGAACTTGACGCGCTCGAGCAGCGGTACGGTCGTGTCCTCCGCCAGCTCGCACACGCGCAGGTTGAAGTCGAGCCACGAAAGCTCGCGATTGATGTAAAGCGCGGGATCGCGTGCGCGCAATCGCTCCGCGACGCCCGGACCGGTCCCGGTCGATGCGATCGCCTCAGTGCTGCTCATCCACCGTGTCAATTATGCGCCCATTGGACTGGGAAACAGGTGAAGAGCTCGTTGCTGCAACGATTCGCTCGCGCAGCCCGCTTTCCTCGATCGTCGACCACAGCGCCGTGAAGTCGGCAAAGAGCGCGTCGCGGCGGCTGTGCAGGCGCAGCGCGAGCCTGCGTGCGCCCCGCGCCGAGCTCCCTGCGGCCAGCGTCTCCAAACGCGCGAGCAGCACGTCGTGGTCGTGGATGTCGCCGATCAGTGTCTGCAGCTCCCGCGCGCGCGCCTCGGCGTCGTCTCCGACCTCGCCGATCGTGAAGCCAACGAGCTCGAGCACGTAACGCAGCCGCTTGGCGGCGATCCGCATGGCGTGCAGCGCGGTCGCGTTGCGCTCGTCGAGCGCCGCCGGCACGAAGCCGAACAGCTCGCCCGCACGCACCGCGACGATGCGTCGCGCGGCATCGCCGAGCGCCATCTCCGGCACGAGCTCGGGCACCTCGGTCGCCTTCACTGGGATAGCCTCCGCAGGCGGCGCTCGAGCTTGGCCTTCTGCGCGTGCGCCAGCGCGGCTGCGAGGCGTCCGTTCGCGGCGTCCTGCTCGTCTCGCAGGTTGGCGATCAGCGCATCGATGGCGTGCCGCTCGCTGCGCCTGGCCTGCGCGCGCAGCGATTCGAGCAGCTCGATCTGGACGTCGCAGTCGCGCCGTTCGCCGAGCGCGGCGGCGAGCAGCTTCACCTCCGACAATGCAGCTCGCTGTCGTGCACGCGGGAACGCAGGACCGAAGATCTCGAGTGCCGCGCGCAGCCGGCGCGTCGCGACGCGCATCTTGTGGACGCTTTCGGGGCGCTCGACGTCGAGGACTCGCGTCTGCGAGTGGGAGAACACATCACTTGCGCGCGTCGCGATCACCGCCGCCGCGGCGGCGGCGTAGGACTGGTCAGGCCGCAGCTTTATGTCGGTCATTGAGCCCCCCAGCCGGCGGTCAGCAGTGTATCCACGATGACGCCCTCGCGAAGGCCGCCGCGCCCGACGCCGAGAGCGCAGCCGAGGTGGTCGCCAATCTCTTCGAGGATCAGCAGTCCCGCTGGCAGCAGGCGTGCGCGCTCCACCTCGATCTCAGCCGCCCGCGCGATGCGCTCGCTCGGCGTCGTCGCGAGGATGCGCAGCGCGCGCTCGAGCGACTCGTGGTCGAGCACGCTGCCGACGAGGCGGCGCAGGGACGTGGCGCTGCCGCCAACCGCGACGGCCAGCTCGGGCGTCGGCAACCGAAAGCCCTCGAACGTGCCGGCGATGTGCGTGCGCAGCTGGTTGAGCTCGCCGATCGCGGGTGGATCGCAGTGCAAGTAGGCGTCAGCGAGCATGCCAGAGCCGATTCGGAACGACGAGCTGACGCGCACGCCGCCGGCGTTCGTGCCGATCGCTATCTCCGAGGAGGCACCGCCGACGTCGATCACCGCGATGTCTCCGTCCGGCGGGTGATCGAGTGCGCTCGTCGCGCCGACGAAGGCGAGGCGCGCCTCCTCCTCGTCTGTCAGGACGTGGACCTCGATCCCGCAACGCTCGGCGATTGCCGCAGTCAGCTCGTCCTGGTTGGCGGCGTCGCGGATCGCAGCCGTCGCGACGGCGCGGATCGTCTCGCTGCCGAGCTCGCGCGCAACTCGAACCTGCGTTGCCACCACCTCGACCACCTCGGCGATCTTGCTGTCGGGGATCGAGTCGTCGCTGACCAGGCCCTTCCCGATTCGAGTGAATGCGCGCTGGCGAAGGAGCTCGCGGATCCGCCCGTCGGCCGGTTCGGCGACGAGCAGCCGCGTCGTGTTGGAGCCGATGTCGATGCAGGCACAGACCATCGACTTCAGGCTATAGCCTGCGGGAATGGCAAAAACCCTCTGGCTGCTGCGCCACGGCGATGCCGAGGACGGCAGCGCATCGGACTTCGACCGTCGCCTGACCGAGCGCGGTGAACGTCAGGCGCGCTGCGCCGGCCGCGCTCTCGCACGGCTCGCCGTCGAGTTCGAACAGGTATTTGCGAGCCCTCGCGTGCGCGGGCTCGACACGGCGCGCATCGCCTGCGCCGAGCTCGGCATCGAGCCGGCTGTGCACGAGCGGCTGGGCGGTGGTTTTGCTAGCGCCGAGGCGCTCGAGCTGCTCGCCACCGTGCGCGACGGGGCAGCGCTGATGCTCGTAGGCCACGAGCCTGACTTCTCGTGCATCGTCGCCGATCTGACGGGCGCACGGGTGGCGCTGAAGAAGGGTGGGCTCGCTGCGATCCGTCTCAGCGCGGGTCACGGCGAGCTGGTCGAGCTGCTACGTCCGCGCGAGATCGAACTCGTCGCTGGTCGCTGAGATCACGGCCAGCGATGGCAGCTCGGGACCGTCATCCAGCGGCTCGGCCGCGAAGCGGTAGCCGATGCCAAAGTGCGTGTGGATGTAGCGCCAGTCCGGCGAGACGCGCTCCAGCTTCTGGCGCAGCTTGCGCACGAAGACGTCAACCGAGCGGTCACCGCGCACCATCGCGTAGCCCCAAAGCCGCTGGTAGATGAACTCGCGCTCGAGCACGCGCCCGCCAGAGCCCGCGAGCAGTTCGATCAGCTCGAACTCGCGGCGCGTCAGGTCGAGGCTGACGCCGTCCACGAACGCCTGATACTGGTCGCGATGGATCTCGACCTCGCCGGCGAGGATCGGCAGGCTGTCCTGCGGTGACTCGAGGCGCCGCCGGCGTCGCACGACCGCCTCGATGCGCGCGATCAGCTCCTCGGGGTGACACGGCTTCGTCAGCCAGTCATCGGCACCGAGGCGCAGTCCGCGAACTCGCTGTGCGACGCTCGAAGACCCGGTGCAGACGATCACGGGCAGCTCGGGCAGCTCGGTGCAGATCCGCTCGAGCCACTCCCAGCAGCTCGGTCCCAGCACGGCCAGATCGACGATCACGGCGCCGAGGCGCATCGGCACGATCGTCTGCGGCGAGACGGACGAGCCGAGGACGCGCCGCTCCCAGCCGATGCGCTCGAGCCGCTTGTCGAGCACCTGGAGAAAGCCGGAGTCGCGATCGAGAACCGCGACGCGAAGCGTCAACGGCGCGGGTCCAAGGGCAACCCCCTCGCCGTTCAGAGCTCCGCTGGCGGAAGGACGTTCCGTCATCCGCCTTTATTGTAGTCGTGCGTCGACCCATGTCACCTGCGCCCGCCCGCGCAGGTAACAGAATGTTCACAGTTAAGTCGTCGACTCGGATGAGAACTCGCGGAACAGCCCGGTCACGACAAAGGCCGTCTGCTCGCCAACGTCGACGGCGTTGTCACCGATCCGCTCGAGGGCGCGCGCAACCATCGTCATGCACATCGCCCACTCGCGCGTGTCGATGTCATCGCCGACGGCGACCGCCATCTGGAAGATGTCGCGCTGCAGCTGGTTGACCTCGACGTCCTGGCGCACGAGATCCTTCGCGAGCTCGACGTCGCGATCGGCGAATGCGCGCCGAGCCTGCGTCACCTCGGAGCGGGCGACCTCTCCCATCCGCGCGATCTTGGCGAGGATCTCGGGCTGCGTCGGCGGCTCGTTGCCGGCCAGCGGCAACAGCTTGCAGATGTTCACGCACTGGTCGCCCATTCGCTCGACGTTGCGGATCACGTGCAGCAGCGCCGCGACGATCCGCAGGTCGCCAGCGACCGGCGTTTGGCGCGCGAGCAGCGAAAGGACGTTCTGGTGGATCTCGAGGTAGCGCCCGTCGACCCGGTCGTCGTCGTGGATCACCATCGCCGCGAGCTCGACGTCCTGGTGTGCGACGGCCTCGAGCGCGCGATCGAGCTGCTCGAGCACCAGGTCGAGGCCGCCGAGCGTGCGCTCCTCCAGCTCGCGTAGCTCGTCCTGGAAGTGAGCCCGTGCTGCGTGTGCCTGAGTCGATGGTGCGGTTGACATGGTCCTCGCTTCGCCGTCGTTGCTCTCGGCCACAGGCTACGCGCTCTGTGCGCCGCTCGTGTCCGTTGCCGCGCCGGTGCTGGCGCTTGCAGTCTCTGCGCTCTGGGCGGTGCCGTTGTCAACATCTCGTAAAAGCGCTGGCTGGAAGCGGTAGCCGAACCCGGGATGCGTGTGGATGAACTGGCGCCTGGGCGCGGCTGCTTCGAGCTTTGCGCGCAGCTTGCTGACGTAGACGTCGACGGAGCGATCGCCGGGCCGTAGCTCGCGGTGCCAGACCGCCCTGCAGAGCTCGTCACGGCGGACGATGCCCCCTGCTCGATCGACCATCGCGAGCAGCAGCTGAAACTCTCGGACCGAGAGCGTCAGCGCGTGACCGCCGGCGAGCACGAGTCCCTCCGAACGGCGGATCTCGAAGTCGTCTAGGCGGATGCGCTCGTCCTCGCCGTGTTCGACCATTGCCGCTCAGCCTTTCGCTCTCACGCGCGGGCGGGGTTAAGATGCGGTGACGCAGCGGTGAACAAGTCGTGAAAAGGAGACACGCTGCGTCGCAGCCGTCTAGGCTGCGCTCATGTTGCTGCGCAGGGTCCCCGACGAGCAGTTGCTAGGACTGTTGGAGGAGGCGGGCCGCAACGTGCAGCGGACGACGCTGCTGCTGCGCGACCTGCTCGCCGACTATCCGGAGCGAGCGACGCTGTCGCAGGACCTGCGGCTCTGCGAGCAGGAGGGCGACCGCATCACGCACGATCTCATCCATCGTCTCAACGGTGCGCGGCGCGTGCGGGCGCCCTTCGACGCGGGCGACGGCTACCGGCTCGCCACCGCGCTCGACGACATCGTCGATCACTCCGAGCAGGTCGCCGACACGCTCGTGCTCTACGCGGTCGAGGCGACGATGGAGTCCGCGGTCGAGCTCGCCGATGTCCTCGTCGGCGCCGCCGAGCAGGTCGCGCAGGCGCTCCGCTGCCTGCGCGGCGGCGCTGGGCTGCCTCCGCACCTCGTCGAGATCCACCGGCTCGAGAACGAGGGCGACCGGATCCGCCGTGACGCGGTCGCGTCGCTCTTCGTCAGCGGCACCGACCCGATGGTCGTGATCCGCTGGCGAGACATCTTCGAGTCGCTCGAGGCTGCCGTCGACGCGTGCGAGACCGTAGCGCACGTGCTCGAAGGCATCTCGCTGCGCAACCGGCGGCGCTAGGCCGGGACCGCCTAACGTCAGGGCTGCTGCGGCGGCTGGAGAGCCGCGCTCGGCAGGGCCATCGTCGAGACGATCGTCGGCACGCGCGGCTGTGGGATCGTCAGCAGGTCGGCGTCGAGCTGCGCCCAACGCGTCGGGCCGAGCTTGAACGAGGCGGCAACCGTTGCCGTCGTGGCGATCGCGACCGGATTCGGCTCGGGGGTGAACGAGACGACGATCTCGCCCGCACCGGTCGTGCTTGCGACCGCGTTGACCGCTCCAGCGACCGACTCGAAGCTCGCGATCTGACTGGGAGCGTTGACGCCGGGCAACGACGCGAGCGCGCGCACCGCTCTGTCCGCCGTCGTGCCGGGACCGGTATGGCCGGCGATCGGAACGCCGTCGAGCGCCGTCACGGTGAGGCTGTCGGCGGTCACAACGCTCGCGCCGGCGGCCGTCGAGGTGCAGCCGGGGGCGGCGATCGTCGGATCGAAGCCGCGGTCGACGAGAAACTCGATCGTCGCGAGCGCGCGCCGGTCGACATCGCCGCGGGCGATTGCGCGGCGCTCGCACAGCGCGATGCGCAAGTGGGTGCCCTGGAGGACCAGGCGCTCGAGGTCGGTCTGGCTCATCCACAGCGCGAGCGCCGGCGAGTCGCTTTCTGGGCCATAGAGCGGCGTCCCAAGTGCCTTGCGGTGCAGCTCGAGCGTTGCGAGCTGGCTCCAGGCATCGAGGAACGGCCGCGGGTCGATCGCTCGCTCGCCAGCGCCCGCGGGGCGCAGCTCGAAAAGCAGAGATGGCTTCGTCGCCGAGCCCGCGGAGCCGAGATGGCCGAGGATCGTCCCGGCGAGCACACGGGAGCCGACGCGCAGCGGATGGGCTTCGAGGCGATCGCGTGCCAGCCCGAAGGCGCTCGTGAAGTAGCGATCGACAAGCTTCCGCTCGGGCGAGTGTCGCGTGACGTGCTTCGTGGCGTGCGGCGCGGCCTGTAGCGCCTCGGGCGCGAAGATCAGGTCGTTCGCGGCGGGACCGGATGCGAACTCGATGCCAGCGCTCGAGCGTGCGGCATCGCTCGCGCTCGGGCTGCCGGCGAGCTGGCGCGCTGTCATCTGAGCGGCGGCGCTTGCCGCGATGCCGGCGGCGCTCTGCTCGCCGGCGCTCGCCGGCGAGGTCGGGACCGGGCCACTCGAAAGCTCGCTTGGGGTGTTCAGCGGCGCGCTCGCCGGTGTGCGCTGCGGCTTGGGGAGCAGGTGGTATGCGGCAACGGACGCGAGGTTGCCGTACGTGTAGATGTTGCCGAAGCTATCCTCGAGGCGGATGTAGGTTCCGAGGTGGCGGTTGTGCCCGATCGCAACGACCGTCCCGTCCTGCACGGCCACCGCCGCGGCGTGCGCTGACGCGAAGATGCGCGCCGACGTAGGGCCGCGGCCGAGGGCTCGGGCCTTGACCGACGCGGCGACGCTCGACGGCGCCGGTGCGTCTCCGGGCTGCGTGCTCGTGCTTGCGCGCGTGCCCGGCACCGTGGAGGGGCTCGCGTACGTGGGGTGGAAGCGCAACTCGATCGGGAAGACGCCCTCCGCGAGCTCACTGACCGAGTTGACGAGCGTTTGCGGCACGCCGCTGAGGAGCTCGGCGCGCAGCAGCACCGACTGGACGTATGCGTCCGAGTGGTTGTAGGCAAAGATCGCCGCCGGCAGGTTCGTCGCGGCGCCGGCCGCGCTGAGGTACCTGGCCGCGGAGAAGATCGCGTCTGCGGCGTTGTACGGGTCGGCGTAGCCGGTGTCGGCGGCCGAGACGTTGTAGTTCTTCCAGGTGCTCGGTAGGAACTGCATCCAACCCACGGCGCCGGCCGACGACACGTTGAGGTCGCCGCCGAAGTTCGTCTCGACCTGGTTGATCGCCGCGAGCACCTGCCAGGGAACGTCGTAGGCAGCGCCCGCCGACTCGTAGATCGGCAGCAGGAACGCCGGCACGTCGAAGTGCTGGACGTAGAACTGCGGCACGTCGGCGCCGAGGGCCGCGTTCACGAGTGGGTCGAACAGGGATCCCGGGAGTACGCCGGCGAGCGGGTTTGCCTTGGCGAAGAGGCTCGGCGATGGTGCGAGCGCACCCCCGGCCTTGGAGCTGCCGCCGCCCGCCGGCCCCGGGGCGAGCTCGCTGCCCGTGGTCGGCTGTGAGCTGATCGAGACGATCGACGGCTTGCCTGCGCCGCCGCCCGCGCCGGTCGCTCCCGTGGGTCCGGTCGCAGCGGTCGGTCCGCTCGTGCCCGTCGATCCGCTCGTGGGGGTCGAGGTCGCACCGCTCGGCGCTGTCGATCCGCCGGTCGTGCCGGTCGTACCGGTCGAGGTCGAGCCGGTCGTCCCGCTGGTGCCGCTGGTGCCGCTCGCGCCGCTCGTGCCTGTCGTCCCGCTGGTCCCACTGGTACCGCTCGCGCCGCTCAGCCCGCTCGCGCCGCTCGTGCCGCTCGTGCCGCTCGTGCCGCTCGTGCCACTAGGACCGCTCAGCCCGCTCGCGCCGCTCGTGCCGCTCGGACCGCTAACGCCCGACGGCCCGCTCGCGCCGTCGTTCGAGGTCGCGCCGGTCGTGCCGGTTGTGCCGGTCGGGCTTGCAGGCGACGAGCCGATTTGCGGGGCGGCGCCGGCAGCGCTGAGTGCAAGCAGTGCAAGTGCCGTCTTTGGCACCCGGGAAAGGTGCATGACCGTGCGTTTCTATCACGCCTGGGGCGCACGGCGCGAAAAGATCGTGGCACGCCACAAACGGACCGCAACGAGGCTCACGTGGCCGCTGCGAGCTCGTCGTATGTGACCGGGCGCCGGCGCGGGACGGAGCGGCGCAGCGCCCACTCGAGCGTCAGGACGTGGCTCGGCCGTTCGAGGTCGTCAGGGTGGAGGTCCAGGCGCAGCACCTCGCCGGCGAGCACAGTGGCAGCACGCAGCAGGCTGGGCGAGATCGCCCGGCGTGCCACGCTCGTGCTCCCGAGCCCGATCGCCGGCGCCGCGAGGCTGGCGAGCGGCGTATGCGTCGTGTGCAGGCCCCAGGATCCGGCCCACCAGAAAAAGCGCGTCGCAACCAGCTCCCGCAGCGCGGGCGTATAGGCGTACGCGGGAGCGACGAAGCCGCGCGGCTCGATGCCAGCGAGCTTGAGCACGCGCCGCCCAGCGTCGAGCGCCCGCGCGGTCTCAGTTGCGTCGAGCCTGGCGAACTCCGCTGCCTCGCTGTGAAGTCGCGGGCGCAGCTGTCGGGCGCAGCGCGCCGGGTGCTCGAAGCCGTGCTGCGCCACGGCGTCACCGGCGCGTGTGCGCTCGATCAACCAACGCGCGACCGCGGGGCTGCGATCGCCGAGCGGATGCAGGTCACGTGCCGGGATTGCGAGCAACGTCACACGGTCGACGCCGAGATCGCTGAGCCAGTCGCGGATCAGCGCGCACCGCTCGAAGGTGGCCGGCTCGACGTCGTGCAGCGCGACCGCGAGTGTCGGCTGGCCGCTACGCGACATCACGCTCCTTCGCAGACCCTTCGAGCGCGGCCGTATAGCCCGCTGCGAGCCGATCGAGCGCCCGGCCCCAGGTGCGCTGGGCCGCAGCGCGTGCCGCAGCCTGTCCGAGACGCGCCCGCAGCAATGGCGACGTGGCGAGTTCGAGCAGGGCGTCGGCGAACGCCTTCGGCGTCGGCGGCCTCAGCAGACCGTCGACGTTACCCGTGATCAAATCGCGCGGGCCGCCGGCATCTGCTGCCAGGACCGGCAGTCCGCTCGCCTGCGCCTCGAGTACGACCTGGCCGAAGGTGTCCGTGACGCTGGCGAAGCAGAAGATGTCGGCGCTCGCGTAGGCGACGGCGAGCAAGTCGCCTTCGAGCCAGCCGAGCCACGTCGCGTGCTCGCCCAGACGCCTGCGCAGCCGCTGCGACTCGGGGCCGTCGCCGGCGATCACGAGGTGCAGTCGCTGGTCGGCGGCGCGCGCCAGCTCGAACGCTTCGGCGAGTAGGTCGATGTTCTTCTCGTGCGCGACGCGGCCCGCGTAGAGCACGTTGATTCCCTCGCCGAACAGACGCTCGCTGCGGCGCGCCGGGTGGAAGCGGCTGACGTCGACGCCGCGATCCCAGCGCGCGACCCGCTCGCGCTGGATGCCGAGCGCCACGACGGCGTCGTCGGCAGCGCTGCTCGGCGACAGCACAAGCCGGCACTGGGCGTAGAACGCGCCCAGCGCCATCGCGGCGATCGCCTCGAGCGAGGCGTTGCCGGAACGCAGGCCGGCGTAGCTCGCGAGCTCCGTGTGGTAGGAGCCGACGAGCGGCGTCTGCAGCGCGCGCGCCACCAGCACGGCAGCGACTGCGCTCGGGCCGGGCGAGCAGACGTGGATGAGGTCGTAGCGTCCCGCTGTGATCGCCTCGACCGCCGCGGGTAGGCTGGGGACGCCGAGCTCGATACCGGCATAGTGCGGGATCTCGATGTTGGCGACGGCAGGCAGCCGGCGGTCAACGTTGGGATCAGTGCCGATCACCTCGATAGCAAAGCCGTCGATCCCGCGCTCGCGGATCTCCTCGATCGTTCGCGTAACGCCGTGCATCGCACCGATCCCGTCGGCGACGATCGCGATGCGCGGTGGCTCCCCCGCCGGCGTCGCGAGCTTCGCGCGTTCGCGCGCAACGAACGCCGCCGAGGGCGCGTAGGGGATCGCCGGCAGACAGGCGTCGAACAACAGGGGGCCAACCGTGCCGATCTCGCCGCGCCCGGCCGCTGCGAAGGCGCTCGCGACCGCACCGCGCAGACGCCGCTCGTGGGCGCGGCGGGCGCGTCGGAACAGATCGGCGTGCGTGAAGCGCTCGTCCTGCATGTGGGCGACGAGGTCCTTCTCGGACAGCGAGTCGAGGCCGACCGACTCGAGCCAGGCGCGCAGCAGCGCGCGAGCATCGGCCGGGTGCAGGTCGGCGTGACCCGCGCCCTCGCGCGCGTGCCCTTCGCGCAGCAGTCGCTCCGCGATCTTCAGCACCGTCAACGGGTCGAGCGTCGAGACCTCGCCGTCGCACCCGAGGGCGCGCACGGTCAGCGCCATCGCGGCGTGCGCCCACTTCTCGGCGCTTCCCTGCTCGCCGCCCGGGCTGACGCGCCCGGCGCGAATGTGCTCGAGGAACTCCGCTGGCGTGTGCGCAGCCGGTGACTCGGTGAACGTGCGACCGATGTCGATCCCGGCGTGGTCGTCGCTGCCGCCGGTGGCGGTGCCGCCGTTGGTCTCGACATAGATGCTCGCGGGCATGTTGAGCTCCGGCGCGCGCGAGCCGTTGCGCGTCTCCCATACCCTGAAGAGCTCGGACAAGCGGCGGCGATGGCGTGCCGTCAGCGGCGCCGCAACGGCGTAGAACGGGTGGGCGAGCGCGCAGGCGATCGAGTTCGCATGAAGGTACTCGGCGCACTCCTCGACATCGCCGCTGTGCCTCGCAAGCCACTCGTGGTCGGCGGGTGTGATGCCGAAGCAGAGGACGTGCACGGCCTGCGGCTCACCGCTGAAATGCGCGGTCAGCTCCTCGGAAACGAACACGTCGTCGTAATGGGCGATCGCGAGCGCCCCCTCGATCGTGTCGTGATCGGTGATCGTCACGAAGTCCATCCCGCGGCGCTTGGCCAGCGCGTAGACCTCCTCGGGTGGCGTCGCGCACTCGGGCAGACCGAGCGCGCGCTGCACGCCGAGGCGCGACACAGCGGACGCGGTGGAGTGGCAGTGGAGGTCGACGCGGGTCACGAAACCCTCCTTGGTAATGTCTGATCCGATCGTCACGAGAGCATGATTCGCCTGCAATTCGTCGGTTTTTGTGATCAGACGGTGAACTCGCGGCTTTGCTATCAGGATCTTCACGACTTCGCCGCGCGCTGCTGCTGAACTGCCGCTTGCGAGCCTGACCACCTCGCCAGCGAGCTCTCGAGCCCCTGGGCACCGCTCACGGGGGAGTGCGACCCGGAGGGGTCGCGCCCGAGGGCCAACAACCCCGGCCGGTGCCCCGGGCTCTAGCAGCGAGCCCGGGGCGCTCGGCGACTCGCCAAGCCGGCACCGGCTGCCCGCTAGGATGGGCGTGCCGATGGCGGTGCTCGAGACAGACGGCCTCGAGAGAGCGCGGGAGCAGACGCTGGCGCTGGTCGAGGGGGTGGACGATGGCGACCTCGAGCGCGTGCACTCAACGCTGATGAGCCCGCTCGTCTGGGATCTCGGCCACATCGCCGCATTCGAAGATCTCTGGCTCGGCCATCGGCGTGGCGGGCTGGCGCTCTTGCGGCCCGAGCTCGCGGGCGTCTACGACGCCTTCGAGACGCCGCGCGCCCGGCGCGGCGAGCTGCCATACCTGCGCCGGGCCGAGGCGTCGCGCTACATGACCGCGGTCCGAGCGCGCGTGCGCTCACTCGAGCTGCCCACGGACGATCCGCTGGTGGAGCTGGTCGTCCGCCACGAGCGCCAACACGCCGAGACGATGCTCCAGACGCTCGCACTGGCCCAGTGCCCCGGCTGGATGCCACCGACTGGCGCCCGGAGCGTCACCGGCGCCGCCGTGGCTAGTCACAGCGGTCTCGAGCTCGTCGAGGTGCCTGCCGGGAGCGTGCCGATCGGCGCCATTGGTGACGGCTTCGCCTACGACAACGAAAAGCCTCAACATGAGGTTGAGGTCCGCCCATTCGCGATCGGCTTGGTCGCCGTCACGAACCGCGACTGGCTCAGCTTCGTCCACGACGGTGGTTACGCGCGGCGACGCTGGTGGTCGCCCGACGGCTGGGCCTGGCGCACAGCCGAGCGCATCGAACGCCCGCTGCGCTGGCTCGACAACGAGCACGAGCGCCGTCTCTACGGCGTCCACGAGCTCGAGCTCGACGCCCCGGTCGTACACGTCTCGTGGTACGAGGCAGAGGCGTTTGCGCGCTCACGCGGCCTGCGCCTGCCGAGCGAGATCGAATGGGAGCTCGCCGCGACGTGGGACGGGGAGCGCGGCGCGAAGCTTGACTGGCCGTGGGGCTTGGGCGCGCCCAGCCCGCGCCATGCCAACCTCATCGAGTCGGGCACGTTCGCCCCGCTGCCGGCCGGAGCACTCGCTGACGGCGCGGCGCCGTGCGGCGCGCTCGGGCTGATCGGGGACGTCTGGGAGTGGACCTCGAGCGAGTTTCGCGGATACCCCGGCTTCGTCGCTCATCCGTATCGTGAGTACTCCGAGGTCTTCTTCGGGCGCGACTACCGGGTCCTGCGCGGCGGCTCGTTTGCAACGAGCCGCGAAGTCGTTACGCCAACTTTCCGCAACTGGGACTTCCCGCAGCGGCGCCAGCTCTTCGCCGGTCTGCGGGTCGCCGCTGACGGGCGATGAGCGCACCGCAGCGCATCGCGCTGACCCCGATCAGCATCGATCACGCGCTCGACGAGCCGGAGACGCGCACGCTGGCCGAGGACGCGCTCGACGGGCTCACGCAGCCCTTCAAGGAGCTGCCGCCCAAGCACCTCTACGACGCTCGCGGAGCCGCGCTGTTCGAGCAGATCTGCGAGCTGCCCGAGTACTACCCGACCCGGACTGAGCGAGCGATCCTCGAGCGCTCCGCCGACGAGATCGCCGCCGCCAGCGGCGCGGGCGAGCTCGTCGAGCTCGGCTCCGGTAGCGCGGTCAAGACGCGGCTGCTGCTCGATGCGATGGGGCGCACGGGAACTCTCAGACGCTACGTGCCGGTGGACGTCAACGAGCGTGCGATTCGCGAAACCGCGGAGGATCTCGTGAGCGAGTACGCGGACCTCACAGTCCACGGCCTGATCGGCGACTTCGAGCGCCACCTCGACCGCCTGCCGCGGCCCGCGGCGCGCCGGCTGATCGCCTTCCTCGGCGGCACGATCGGGAACTTCCGGCCCGGGTCGCGGCGGCGATTCCTGCGCACGATCGCGGAGCTCATGCGCCCGCCCGACCGGCTGCTGCTGGGCGCAGACCTCGTCAAGGACCGCGCGACGCTGCTCGCCGCCTACAACGACGCGGCCGGCGTCACGGCGCAGTTCAACAAGAACATGCTCGCCGTGCTCAACCGGGAGCTCGGCGCCGACTTCGTGCCCGAGCAGTTCGAGCACGTCGCCCTGTTCGACGAGCGCAACGCTTGGATCGAGATGCGGCTGCGAGCGCGCAGGCCGCAGACCGTGACTTTGCCCGCCATCGACTTGATGATCGAGTTCGCCGCGGGCGAGGAGCTGCGCACCGAGATCAGCGCGAAGCTGACGCGCCCGCGGCTCGAGGCCGACCTGTGCGCGGCGGGGCTCGAGCTCACCGACTGGTACACCGATGAACGCGAATGGTTCGCGCTCGCGCTCGCGCGACCGTCGTAGAGGACGCAGGCTATTCGTGTCCGATGATCGCGCCAGCGGCCGCTACAGCCCGAGCCCGCGAACGCCCAGCTCGTCGAAGCCGACGTGGTGCGCGAGCTCGTGGCGGACCGTCCGCGTCACCTGGTCGCGCAGCGCGTCGGCGTCACCGCCGAAGTCTCGGCGCAGGCTGTCGCGGAAGATCACGATCCGTCCCGGCTGCCCGGCGCCGCCCTCGTACAGGCCGTAGAGCCCGGCCTTGCGCCCGCCGTTCGAGATCACGACCGCGACGTGCGCGAGCGCGTTTCGCAACAGGTCCGGCAGGTCGTCGAGTGCGTCGCGCACGAGCTCCTCGAAATCGGCGTCGTTGAGCGGGTCAAGCGCCAGGAAAGCGCCTTCGTCCGGATCCCCAGCCAGCTGCTCGCGCGCGAGCCACTCGCTGCGGCGCACCGTCAGCTCGAACTCGTCCTCCGACTGTTGCCAGCCGGCCAGGTGCGCGATCACGATCTCGATGACGGTGGCGAGGGCGACGAAGCCGAGCAGCAACACCGCGACGAGCTCGAGCGCTCGCAGCAGGCCGGACTGCGGCGCGGGGCCGGCGATCAGGGCCACCAGCAGGGCGACGAACAGTCCCATCGCGACGCCGCGAGCGATCAGCTTCAGTGGAGGGGGCGCAGGGCTCATCGACCCACTAAGGTAGCTCGCTCGCGATGAGTGCATTCGACAGTCCCGAAATCGACGTCACGGCGCAGCGCGCCGCGGAGATGCTCGCCGGAGGTGCGACGGTCATCGACGTCCGCGAGGGCTACGAACGCGACGCCGGTTACATCGAAGGCACGCGTCACATCGAGCTCGAGCGCCTCGCCGGTCAAGCCGACACGATCGACAAGACCCAACCGGTTGTCTTCCACTGCCGCCTCGGCGTTCGCTCGGCGATGGCGGCCAGCGCCTTCCGCACCGCCGGCTACGACGCCTACACCATGGCCGGCGGCATCCAGGCCTGGGTCGACGCCGGCCTCCCGATCGCGCCCGAGAACGGCTACGTAGCCGAGCATTGAGCCGGCAGCCCGCAGGGCCGCCAACTCGATCGAGCGCGGGTCTTCGCGCCGCCGTGCCTAGCGCGAGCGACGAGCAGCCTGATCATGCCCGTGCATAGCGCCCTTGCCGCCGTGCGGCGGCTGCGGCGAGTTCGCTGATGGCGAGCGGATCGTCGAGGATCGTGACGAGATCCAGGTCGCTGGCGCTGATGTTGCGGTGAGCCAGCACCGGCCCGCCGATCCAGTCGCGCAGGCCGTCCCAATAGTCGCTGCCATAGAGGATCACCGGGAAGTGATGGATCTTCTGAGTCTGGATGAGCGTGGCTGCTTCGAAGAGCTCGTCGAGCGTGCCGAGACCGCCGGGGAGCACGATGAAGGCGCTCGCGTAGCGCACGAACATCAGCTTGCGCACGAAGAAGTAGTGGAACTGCAGCGTGAGGTCGGTGTAGGCGTTCGGCTGCTGCTCATGCGGGAGCTCGATGTTGAGACCGATCGAGCGTCCGCCGGCCTCCTGCGCGCCGCGGTTGGCGGCCTCCATCAGCCCGCCGCCGCCGCCGGTCATGACCGCTAGGCCATCCCCGGCGAGCGTGCGTGCTAGCTCTCGTGCAGCCCCGTAGCGAGGGTCATTCGGCGGCGTGCGCGCCGAGCCGAAGATCGACACGGCAGGGCCGAGGCGGCTGAGCGCGCGGAAGCCGTGCGCGAGCTCGTTCGCGATGCGGGCGATGCGCTCGGCGTCCGAGTGCAACGAGACGACCTCCGCGAACTCGGCTGCGAGCAGCTCCTCGTCGAGGCTGCGCGGCTGGCGCGGCGGTCGCTGGGCGGCTGGCTGCGACTCGCTCATCGATCAGTTGATGAGCGCATGCAGGTAGCGCTGGTCGGTGCGGCCGGTGATCGTCGTCGAGGGGTTGATGCCGAAGTCGCGCCAGAACGTGGTGGCATAAGGCATCCAGCCGAGGAACAGGTAGACGCCGAGCAGGAGCGCGGCGAGCCGGATGCGGCGTGTCGGTGCGAGCGCCGCGAACGGCAGCAGCCAGATGAGGTACCAGGGCAGCACCCAGCTGAGGCTGACCAGCAGCGCAAATGTGACCCAGGCCGCGGGCACCAGCCAATCGCGTGTGCGCCAAGCCCAGACCGTGCAGGCGATGACAGCCGCGATCAGGCAGAGCTCGATCCCGAATCGCCAGCCGACCGTCTCGCCGCCGATGCCGATGATGTAGCCGGTCATGTTTGGCAGCCCGAGCGGGATCACGAGGCCGTCCTGCTGGGCGAGGTTCGGCGGGTTGGCGCCAAACGCGGCGTAGGACGCGAGCGCAAATCCCGCGAGACCAACCACCAGGCCGGCGCTCAGCCGCAGGCGCCGCGCGCCGCCGGCGAGGACGATCGGGATGAGGATCACGGCCGAGGCTTTCAAAGCGACCGCAGCGGCCAAGGCGATCCCCGCCGCGAGCTCCCACCACCAGCCAGGCTCGCCGCGTACGATCGGCCGCGCCGCGCCGTCGAGGCGGCCCAGGACGGCGGTGAGACGATTCGGGCGAGGCGCCGAGCTGGGGCCGCTCGTGGCCTCGTGCGCGGCGCGGGCGGCGGCACGACCGCTGTGAGCGCGCGCCAACAGGTAGATCGCGAGAACGATCACGAGGACCATCAGGAAGTCGTTGTGATCGGCGCCGAGGCCCCACACGAGCACGATCGGGTTCAGCCCGAGGAACAGGGCGGCGCCGAGGCGGTTGCGGCCGAGCACGCCGGCGGCGTTCCACAGAAGCCAGACGCTCGCCAGGCTCGCCGCGAGCAGCACCACCTTCATCGTCCAGTATGAGCCGGCGACGCCGAGCGGTACGACCGCGAGCGTGATCAGCGTGAACAGCGGGCCGTAGGGGCTCTCTAGCCCGTGCCAGTTGCTGAGCGCGAACGTCGGGTCGGTATGCGGCTCGAGCGAGGGGATCGTTGTGTAGGGGTTGAGGTGATGCACGATCTCCATCCGCCCGTAATTGAGGTAGTTGAAGATGTCGGTCAGCGGCAGCGGCGGCGAGAGGAAGTAGATGACTTGAAGCAGCACCATCACCCCGAGCGGCCAGGCTGGACGCAGTCGCGGCGCGCACATGAGCAGCGCGACATAGGCGACGTACATCGCTGCGATGCCCCATGTGAAGATGCCCTCGAGGGCATGCGTGCCGAACGTGTGCCAGCTGGTCAGCGGCCCGAGCGGGCCCGCAAGCCAGGCCGGGTAGTAGCCGACACGCGCGGTCGGCGACAGGAAGCTCGGGTGCGCCGCCGCCGCCGACGCGATCAGCAGGCTCGCGATCACCATCACGGCGAGCGCGACGTAGGCGACCCGCGTCGCGACGCCGGCTGTGATCTTGACCTGACGATCCCAAGCGAACCATGCGGCCGGCTGCTGCGCTCGATGCCAGCGCGACGGCGCGCTGCTCCGCGGCAGCGGGCGTGCGCGCGGCGTGGGCGGTGCCTCCGCGGCTCCCGCCAGCGGTCGCGTCGCGGCCCCTACTTCGCTCGACATCGCGGCGCGCGAGCGTTTGCGGTGGCGCTGCCAGGGCTCAAAGTCCAGCGAGAATACAGCGCGCGGAGCAGCCCAACGGAGCCCGCCCTGGGGCGGGCTCCGAAGCGCCGCAGTTATGGAGTGGTCCTCTCGCTACAGGGGTACGACGTTGACGGCCTTCGGCCCCTTCTCGCCAGCCTCGGCGTCGAATGACACCTTGGCCCCTTCCTGCAGCGATCGATAGCCCTCACCGACGATGCCGGTGTGATGGACGAAGAGATCCTTGTCGCCGTCATCCGGCGTGATGAAACCGAACCCCTTGTCGTCGCTGAACCACTTCACGGTGCCCGTAGGCATTGCGTTTCCTCCACTGTCTTTTTCACTCGTGCTGCGACGCGGAGGACGCTTCGAAAAGCTTCCGACTGCGAGCGCTCGCACTGCCTTCGCCGGTTCATCCGGCTTCTTGCAGCAGTCACGCTAGCAGGTCGCACCCCTAATTCGGTGGCCTGGTCGTCGTCCGCGCTACGCTAGGAGCATGACAGGGCCTGTGCAACGCAGTGAAGCCGAATGGCGCGAGACGCTGACGCCCGAGCAGTACCGGGTCCTCCGCGAGAAGGGGACCGAGAGCCCGTTCACCGGTGCGCTCAACGAGAACAAGGCCTCCGGCGTCTATCGCTGCGCCGGTTGCGGCGCTGAGCTCTTCCGCGCGGAGACCAAGTTCGACTCGGGTACCGGCTGGCCGAGCTTCTGGCAGCCGGCGGAGGGGGACGCGGTGCGCACCGAGGACGACCGTAGCCTTTTCATGCATCGGACCGAGGTGCTCTGCGCGAGTTGCGATGGCCATCTCGGCCACGTCTTTGAAGACGGGCCGCAGCCGACGGGTCTGCGCTACTGCATCAACTCCGCGGCGCTCGAGTTCACGCCTGAGTGACAGCGGCGTGGCCGCCCTGCAAGAGCTGACCGCGTCATCGGCGCGCGACGCGCGCGAGGTCCTGCGCGGCCTGCGCGACGCGCCACCGCCCGTCGCGGGACGCCCACGCGTAGCTTTGAACATGATCGTGAGCGTTGACGGTCGCGTGACGATCGAAGGTCGCTCCGGCGGGCTGGGCGGTCCTGCTGACCGTGAGTTCTTCCACGCGCTGCGAGCGGAGGCGGACGCCGTATTGGCAGGCGCAAGCACCGTGCGGACCGAGCGCTACGGTCCCATCATCCGCGACGCCGCGGTGCGCGAGCGCCGCGTCGCACAGGGACTGCGTCCGCAGCCGCTCGCCGTGATCGCGACCCGCTCGCTCGATCTCGACCCAGCGCTGCCGCTGCTCGGCGACGCAGGCTCGCAGGTGGTCCTGATCGGTCCAGCGACCGGTGAGCTCTCGCGCTGCGCCGCCGCCGTCGAATACATCCGCACGGCGGCGCTCGATGATGCCCTGCGCGAGCTCCACGACCGCTTCTCCGTGCGCCTGCTGGTCTGCGAAGGCGGCCCCACCATCGCTGGCGCGCTCGCTGCCGCCGGTCTGCTCGACGAGCTCTTCCTCACGATCGCCCCCCGGCTCGTCGGCGGCGACCCAGGTCCCACATTCCTCGATCGATCGCAGCTCAAAGACGGCGTGGCGCTCACGCTCCGAGCGCTCTTGCGCGCCGGCAGCGAGCTCTTCGCCCACTACGCTGCGGGGGCCGGCCGCGAGCGCGGGTGATGTGGCTGATTTGTGCTGGGCCGGCCTCCTCGCGTTGCACCTCGCGCTTGCCCCGACGCGGCCGGGCTAATCAGTCGCCTTCGCGGACAGGTCCCGCAGCGCGCTGTGTCACGGCCGCCAGCAGCTCGCTGGCGAGCCTGCCGCCGTCGTCTGGGGTGACGGGCGTGGCGCTGATCCTCACCACGACGTGCGGGCCGTCGAGCTCTTCGAGTGTGATCGTGGGCTGTGCGCGCACCGGCACGGTGATCCCGTCGGCAAGGATCTGCTGCAGCTCGAGCGGCGTCGTGCCGGGCCGCAGGCGGGCGCGCAGGCTGACCGCATTCGGCTCGCGCAGCGGCATCACGGCGATCTGGATGATCGTGTTGTTCGGCACGAGCACGCGATCCTGTCCCGTCGCGAACGTCGTGTAGAGCAGCCCGAGCGAGATCACCGTGCCCTCGATCTGCCCGGCGAGCATGCCGCCCTGCAGGCGCACGCGCTCGCCGACGCGGAACGGGCGGGCGCTGAGCAGCACGATTCCGGCGATCAGGTTCGCCAGCGTCTGCTGCGCCGCGAGCCCGAAGACCACGGCGGTGAACGATGCGCCGATCGCGATCGTCGCCGTGTCGACGCCCGCGAAGCGCAGCGCGACGATCACGGCCGCGAGCAGCGTGACGAGGCGGACGAGGAATCCGATCGTGCCCGCAGTCGCCGGGTCGACGCGCCTGTTCAGCGAAGGCGCGAGCACGCGCCCGAAATCGCGGGCGATGGCCCAGCCCACGATCACGAGCAGGACGACCGCGACGATCTGCGCCGAGGTCGTCGCGGTCGTCGCGATCACGTGGTGCCCCCTGTGCTCGGGAGCGATGCCGAGCCAGGGGCCCCGGTGGTCGTAGACGATGATCACGCCCGCGAACAGCCCTGCGAGGCCGAACGTCTCGATGCGCGCGCGCCGCAGCGCTCCGCCAGTCAGCTCCGGTACGACGTACCGCCAGGCCTCGATGCGGGCCGCGAGCGGTGTTCTCGCGTCGCGACCGTCGGCTTCGGTGCTCTGTTCGTGCTCGCCGCTCATCGTCGGGCCGCCGGCGCGCCGACGATATCGCCGACCGCGGCGGCGTTTCTTACGTCAACCCAAACACTAAGTCTCAACTATAGAGTGAGAGATCGCTGGAATCGGCCTATTTACGGGGGCGTTTGGCGAGGCCCACGGTGTTATGACTACCCCAGACGCCCGACCACACGCCGGCCGTGCTCATGCCCCAGGACGCCGATCCCACCCGGGGCGAGCACGAACAGCGCCCCGTCGACCGGCGCGAGACCGAGCCAGCGCGCGATCAGCACGCGGAGGAAGTGGCCGTGCGAGAACATGAGTACCTCGCCGGATGCCGGTAGGGCAGCGAGCACCGCGTCCGCGCGCACGCCTACCGCGGCGGCGTCCTCGCCGTCCGGGCAGCCGTCCCGCCAGAGGTCCCAGCCGGGCCGCTGGGCCTCGATCTGCGCCGTCGTCACACCCTCGAATGCGCCGTAATCCCACTCCTCGAGCAGCTCGCGGCGCTCAGCCCGCGCCCCGAAGCCCGCGAGCTCGCAGGTCTCGACCGCGCGCCTCAGCGGGCTGCACCAGACGGCGGCGAACGACCAGGCGGTGAGCGCAGGGCCCAGACGCGTCGCCGCCGCCCGCCCGGCCGCGTTCAGCGGCAGGTCCGTGTGGCCGGTGTGTTGACCGCTCGCCGTCCAGTCCGTGTCAGCGTGGCGCACGACTACGACAGCACCGGTGCTCACGTCGCCGAAAGTGCGTCGTAGTCGGCGATCACGGTCAAGCGCTCGCGCGCCAGGAGGCTCGAAGGTACCCTCGCGCTCGGCTCCCCGAGAGCGCGCGCGAGCGCCGCCGCCTTACCGGCGCCGGTCGCGAGCAGGACACACGCACGAGCTGCGCGCAGCACGGGCAGCGACAGCGACACGCGGTCTGGCGGCGGCTTGGGCGCACCGTGCACGGGGACAACGGCACGGTCCTCCACGAACAGCGCCGGATTGTCGGGGAAGAGCGACGCGGTATGCCCGTCCTCGCCAATCCCCAGCAGAGCGAGATCGAGAATCGGTATCCCAGCTCGATCAAGCGGCACACGGCGGCGCAAGAGCGCCTCGTAGGAGTCGGCAGCAGCCTCGGCCCCCAGCTCCCCCTCTATCCGGTGGAAGACGATTCCCTCGACGCGCAGCGAAGAAAGAACCATCCGACTGTTGGAGTCCGGGTCGAGCGGCGCGACGCAGCGCTCGTCGCCGAACCACAGCTCCACGCCCTCCCAGCTCGGCAGCGAGACGAGACGGTAGGTGGCCGCCGGCGTCGTCCCGCCGGCGAGCGCCACGTGGGCCGCTCCCCGCTGCGCGAGCGCGCTCGTGACCGTCGCCGTGAAGTGGCTGGCCGCGCGCGTGGCAACGGCCCCGGGATCCGGCTCGCGGAGAATCACCGCCGCCGTCGTCGTCATTCGAGCAGGGCGCTGGTCTGGCGGAGCGCCTCGCCGTACACCGAGTCGCCGACGAGCGAGCTGCGGATCCCCTCGCCGAGGATCCCGCCTTCGCCGCGCGAGGCGCCGAGCAGGCGCCAGCTGCGCTCCATCCCGTCGGCCTCGCGCTTGGTCGCGTGGAGGCCGCCCGGACCGCGGTCGAGCGACAGTGAGCCGCCATCGGTCAGCGTCAGCGTGAGGCCCGAAAGGCCCGGAACGTCCTGGGCCACCGACTCGAGCTTGACCTGGACCTCGCCCATCGCGCCCTCGGCATGACCGCGGCCGTCGCGGTGAAGCGGCGCAGCGGGCCAGCGCAGGCGCGAGCCGAGCCAACCACAGATCAGCAGTGCCGCAGCCCCCGAGACCGGGTGGTGGCGAACCGTCACGGACGCGATCTCGCGCAGGCGCGGGCGCTGCGCAGGCGGGTCGAACATCGTCGCGATCCGCTCACGCCAAGGCGTCGAGCGAAGCCACGCGAGGTCGACGACGTTGCGCCGCTCGAGCAGGCGCGCCGCGCGCCGTAGGGCGCCGGCCACGTCCGGGTCGTCCATCGAGTCGAGCAGGACCGACTGCGACATCTCCACGAGCGCATCGACCGCCTCCCAGTGGCCGTGCGGCGCCCAGACGAGCGTCGGGATGTCGGTGACGACGAGCGGGTCGACGATCGAGTCGAGATGCTGGAGGTGCTCGGGACCGACGTCGATGATCACCGTCTCGAAGGTCAGCGGGGTCGCGCCGTCGGCGGCGGTCGCATCGGTCGCGACCGTCGCGACGGCATCGAGTGCCGTGCGTCCTTCGCTGACCGCGCAGACGATCGTGCGCGACGCGTGGTTGCGCCCGACGCCGCGCAGTCGGTTCGCGATCTCGCCGCTCCACTGGCGGTCGACGATGCAGACGAGGTTCACGACGCGCGCGGGTACATACGCGGCGTCCTCGGCGTGGCGCTCGGCGAGCAGCTCCCGCAGCGCCGCCTCGATCGCCGCCGGAGTCGTGTGCTCGGCGGCCCAGACTGTGTCGTCGAGCGCGGGCATCAGATCGCGCGCCAGCTGTGGCCCGCAAGCAGCAGCGCATCGGCCTCAGCAGGCCCCTGCGACCCGGCCGCGTAGGTCGCGGGGACGCGCTGCGTCTCGGTCCAGCCCGAGAGGATCGGGTCGCAGATCCGCCACTGCGCCTCGACCTCGTCGTTGCGCGTGAACAGCGTCGCCTCGCCGCGCATCGCGTCGAGGATCAGCCGCTCGTACGCCTCCGGCGACTGCGACAGGAAGGCCGTCCCGTAGAGAAACTCCATGTTGACCGGGCGGATCCGCATCCGCGGGCCCGGCACCTTCGCGCCCAGCGAGAGCGACACGCCCTCGTTGGGCTGCAGCGTGAGCACGAGCTGGTTGGGGCGCACGCCGCCGAGGCCGTCCTGGTCGAAGGCGAGGTGGGGGACCGGGCGCAGCGTGACGGCGATCTCGGTCACCTTGCGCGCGAGGCGTTTGCCGGTCCGCAGGTAGAACGGCACGCCGGCCCAGCGCCAGTTGTCGACGATCAGCCGCAGCGCGACGAACGTCTCGGTGCGCGAGCCGGTTGGCACGCCCTCCTCCTCG